>Ga0118677_10001098_pt1 | contig 58098 bp, 60 predicted proteins | sample AliMusrvi5mmetaG_FD_86154 | JGI IMG/M metagenome (GOLD analysis project Ga0118677, IMG submission 86154)
CAATTAACCTTGCAGGTCTGCTAAATTAGCAACACTTTACATTTTTTATTAACATAAGCATGGTGTTTGAACCCTATGGCTAACCTGTTAGGCAAACTTTTCGGCGACTCACCGAAAACCACAGAAACTCCGCAAGCATTTACCATCAAGATCGACCCCGCCAAGTTTGGTCTTTCCATAAAACCGCAGGGCACAATCTTCGTTCAGCTTGAATCCCTCAAGCAAAAGCTTACCAAGCTTTCATCCAATGTCGAAAACAACCTGATGCTCAGCATCCGGGCTTCAACCAAAGGCAACGTCGAGCTCGCCTCGTCCGCCTTCAAGTTTGATGAAGCATATATCCGCAAAGGGAAGTTTGAGGTCGAATACCTCACCCTCGCCTACGCAACCTTCCAGAACCTCGCGGAAGACGATCTCAAGGCTATCGAACATGCACGCATGATCCTTCGGGAGCTCGAACGCCTTGCCCAGCTTGCCCTCAACATTGCCGACAAGGCCGAGTATGTAAAGTTCGCCAATGTCCAGGATCTGCATAAAGACGAGTACGGCCTGAAACCCATGGGCGACATCACTGCCGAAATGATCAAAAAGGCAGTCGAGGCATTCGTAAGCGGCAACTCAAAGCACGCCAGCGAAACGCTTGTCATGATCTCAGAAATCAATGCACTCTACAATACGGCCTTTGAAAAAATCAAGTCTACCGTTAACGACCAGAACATCATTAACCATACCGGTATTCTTTCAATTATTCAGCATGTCAAGGCTTCAGCCGACATATCCTGTACCATTGCAAGCCACTTCTGCTGAGAAGCGTCCTCTTTTTACCCATAAAAAAAGCGTGCCTCGGTTCGCTTTTTTTATATCAGGCATTTTATCTCTATAGCTCATGACGAACCATCAAACCATAATCCAAAGACTCAAAGGCAACAAGCTGATTTCTGTCATCCTGCTGATACTGATTCTTCTCTCTCTCTTTTGGTTCTTTCAGCATCGTGAGCCCAAAAAAGCCCTTGTCCAGAAGCCTCTCGACCGTATTCCTGTAACCGTTTCCCCGGTCATAAAAGCAGCCGTTCGTGACAGCTTCAGCACCGTCGGCACCGTTGAGGCCTTCCGCGAAGCCGACATCTTTTCAGAATCCTCCGGTCAGGTGCGCAAAGTATCGGCTGAACCAGGTTCATACAAAAAAGCTGGTGAAGCCCTGTTTATAGTAGACGATGAACTTGCCGCCTCCCGCCATCGCAAAGCCGACGCTCACTACCGGCAGACAAAGCGCGATCTTGAACGCTACAAAACCCTCTATGCCGAAGGAGCAGTCCCCCTTTCAGCCTTCGAGGCCGTCCAGCTCCAGAACGAAGAGGCACAGGCCGAATTTGTAGCCGCCACCCGTAAATTCAGCGACACCAAAGTCAAGGCTCCCTTTTCAGGAACCCTCACCACCCGCTTTGTCGAGCAGGGTGAACTGCTTCACGAAGGCGGCAAGGTCGCACACATGGTCGATATGACGAGGGTGAAAATCATCATCTTTGTCCCCGAACGCGAAATCATCAAATTTGTTCAGGGCACAGCGCTTACCGTTACCAGCGACTCCTCTCCAGGCCGGCGATTCAGCGGCAAAGTGAGTGCCGTCAGCGACAAGTCAGGCCGCGACCACACCTGCAGGGTAGAAGTGCTGCTCGATAACCCCCCTGAAAAAACGTTTCGTTCCGGCATGTTTACGAGGGTAATAGCCACCGCTAAAGGCAACAAAGAAGCCCTTCTTGTTCCCCGTATCGCCCTCGTTGCAGGGATCCGCAAACCCGAAGTCTTTGTGGTTCGCAACGGTAAAGCTCTGCTCACTCCTTTCATCGCCGGCATGGAACTCCAGAAGGAGCTCGAAGTGCTCGATGGACTCAAAGCAGGCGACAGTGTTGTAACCAGCGGCCAGACTGAGCTTCTCAACGGCTCTGCAGTTCTCGTCATTGGCCTGAAGAAAGGGCCTGCCACGCCATGACGCTTACAGAGCTCGCCATAAAACGCCCGACGCTTATCGTCGTTATCTTCACCGTGCTGGCAATTCTCGGTATCTTCAGCTATAACCAGCTGCAGTATGAGCTTCTGCCCAAAATGACGCCCCCCGTAGTCACCGTCTCCATCCGATATCCCGGCGCCTCACCAAGCGAGGTAGAGACTTCGCTGACCAAGCCGGTGGAAGAAGCAGTCTCTGCCATTGAAAAAATCGCATCAATCACCTCCACCTCAACCGAAGGGCTATCCGTTGTCGCCATCGAGTTTTCCAACTCTGCCAATATCGAAAAAGCCCTGCAGGATGCGCAGCGCAAAATCAACGAAGTGCGCGACCGATTTCCCGAAGAAGCAAAACCGCCTGTCATCACCCGTTTTGCCCTCGACGAGGCACCGGTACTCCGCATCGGAGCAACCTCATCCCTCGCCGATACTGACTTTTACCGAATGCTCAAGGACGATGTCAAACCTCTCCTCTCAAGTGTTGCCGGTGTTGGTCAGGTTTACCTGCTCGGAGGACGCGAGCGCGAAATCCGCGTCAATATCGATCTCGAGCGCCTCCAGAGTTATGGTTTAATTGTTTCCGACGTTCTCAAAGAGGTAGGCAAGGCCAATCTTGATTTCCCGACTGGCAAAATAGACGATCGCGACCGTCAGTTTGTCGTCAGGCTGGCTGGAAAATTCAATAATCTCTCAGAGCTTCAGGAACTTGTTCTGCGCTCCACCCCCGCCGGCAAAGTCACACTCCGTGATGTTGCCGAAGTGGAAGATGGCTTCAAGGAGATCACAACCCTTACGCGGTTGAATGGCCGCGCTTCGGTCGGCATCATGATCATGAAGCAGAGCGACGCCAACACCGTCGACGTCAGCCGCCTCACAAGAGTCACGCTCACCCGTCTCGAAAAACTCTACAAGGATAAAAACCTCGTCTTCGATGTAGCCCAGGACTCCTCAACCTTCACCATCGAAGCAGTTACAGCCGTTCAGCACGACCTCATGCTCGCAGTCCTTCTCGTCGCCCTTGTCATGATGCTCTTTCTCCACAGCCTTCGCAACTCTCTCATTGTGCTCGTCTCCATCCCGACCTCACTCGTCACCACCTTCACGGGCATGTACCTCTTCGGCTTCTCGCTGAACCTCATGACCCTGCTCTCCCTCTCGCTCGTTGTGGGTGTTCTCGTTGACGACTCCATCGTTGTGCTCGAAAATATCTACCGTCACCTCGAACGTGGCGAAGAGCCGCGCAGTGCAGCACTTCTTGGCCGAAATGAAATCGGCTTCACCGCACTCTCCATCACCCTTGTCGATGTGGTTGTCTTTCTACCGCTCTCTCTTGTCAGCGGCTTGGTAGGCAACATCCTGCGCGAATTTTCCGTCGTCATGGTTATCTCCACCCTGGTCAGCCTTTTCGTCTCCTTTACCCTTACGCCGCTCCTCGCTTCCCGCTTCTCAAAAGTCGAAAACCTTACCGGCAAAAACCCTTTCCAAAAATTTGCCATCGCCTTCGAGCAGAGCTACCAGAGCTTCCGCCAGCACTATCTCGATCTTTTGCAGTGGAGTCTTCATAACCCCCGCAAAGTTTTTTTCAGCGCAATACTCCTGCTGGTCGCCTCATTCAGTCTGCTTTTTTTGGGTAAAATAGGAGGGGAGTTCATCGAGGTCTCCGACCGTGGCGAGTTCTCCGTCATGCTCGAGCTCGAACCCGGCACCAATCTCGAAGAGACCAATCGCCTCACCCGGCAGGTCGAGCACCGCCTCTTCGCAATGCCTGAGGTCAAAAAACTGCTTGTCAACGTCGGAGCCTCCAGTGAAGGCTTTTTCAACCAGAGTGCCGACAATATCTCCGAACTCAATGTCCGGCTCTCGCCCAAAGAACAGCGCGCAAGTTCCACTGGCGACGTCATGCAGAGAGTCCGTACCAGCCTTAAGGATGTTGTCGGTCTCAAAGCCAGCATCAACCCTATCGGCATCTTCGGCACAGCCAACGAAACACCCGTAGCTGTCATTATCAGCGGACCCCTGAGAAGTCAGGTCACCCGCGCTGCCGAAGCCCTGCGCGACAGTATCAAAACCATCCCCGGTACGGCCGACGTCAAGCTCACCTCGCGGGTCGGCAACCCCGAAATGCGCATCGTTGTCGACCGCGAAAAAATGGCATCCTTCGGCCTCTCCATTGCCGATGTCGGCGCAGCCCTCCGCACAGCCTATGCCGGCGACGAAGCAGGCAAATACCGCGATGGAAGCGATGAGTACGATATCCGTGTCATGCTCGACAAGTACTACCGTCAAAGCACCTCCACCCTTGCCGACATCACCTTCCGCACCCCCCAGGGCGATATGGTCAAGCTCGGTCAGTTTGTAAACTTTGAGCAGGACCGTGGCTATACGCTGCTGCAGCGCAAAGATCGCAACAACGCCGTATGGGTCAAGGCACAGGTCATCGGACGCCCGGTCGGCAGCATCGGTCAGGATATCGAACGTGTTCTCTTGAACATGAAAAAACAGGGCATCATGCCCTCAACCCTCTCCTACGCCTACGAATCCGACCTCAAGCGCCAGGGCGAATCCTTTTCAACCCTCCTTATGTCCTTTCTGGTCGCTATTATCTTCGTCTACCTCATCATGGTTGCCCTCTACGACTCCTACGTCTGGCCCATGGTTGTGATGTTCTCCATTCCTCTTGCAATTATCGGAGCGCTCTTCGCCCTCGCCCTCACCGGCAAGTCCCTCAGCATTTTCACCATTCTCGGCATCATCATGCTCGTCGGCCTGGTTGGTAAAAACGCAATCCTTCTGGTAGACTTCATCAACAAATACCGCCAAGAAGGCATGGACCTGACCGAATCCATCATTGAAGCCGCCAAAGAACGCCTTCGCCCAATTCTCATGACCACCCTCACCCTGATCTTCGGCCTTCTCCCCATAGCCCTCTCCGGCAGTTCAGGCTCCGAATGGAAATCCGGTCTCGCCGTAGCCCTCGTAGGAGGCCTCGCCAGCTCCATGTTCCTAACCCTTTTAGTCATCCCCGTAGTCTACGTCTGGTTCGACACCCTCCAAAAAAAACTCTCCACCATCCACTGGAGCAAAGCCAAACCAAATGCTCAATAATGATTTATGGGCACCCGAGTTATTGCCTACCTGTAGGTTGGGGTGATTCCCGAACCCCCCCCCACCCAACCTTCATTCATCCCCGTACGGGCGACCCTTGTGGTCGCCCCCCAAGTCGCTCTCAAGCAAATACCAAATGATTTCACTTTCTTCACTCACCACTCACCACTCAGCACTAAGAAAAAGCACTCAGCACTTTTTTTCCATATATTGAGCTTCAATCCGGCACTGAATAAGCTGTAACCAAAGGAGAGTCAATGCGTTTATTGTCAAACCAAACCCCAACACTTCTCCTTTGCCGCGTTGTCCTCGCATTCTCCTGGATATACCAGGGAGCGGTTCCGAAAATAGTCTGTCAAAGCCGTGGCGAAATCGATCTTCTCGGTCACGTCATTCCAGTCTACCAATGGGTTTGCGAAGCAATCTTCTGGATAGGAGCAGGGGAGATAGCCTTCGGACTTCTTCTTCTCTTCGCCAAAGGAAGCTGGCTTTTATGGCTCAATATAGTGGCATTGACCGGCCTGCTGCTTTTCGTTCTTCTCTTTGAACCAGCAATGTTTACCTTACCCTTCAACCCGCTGACGCTCAATATTTCGCTTATTGCTATCTCAGTGATCGCCCTTATAGAGATTCACAACATTAAACCTGCTCCCCTGAATGAAAGTGCATAGTTATGATGGAAAGTTAAGTGCCGTAGCCCGTCTCTTTCTTTCTGTTTCAGTCATAGTCATTACCATAGCCTCCTTTCTTGGTGCAGGTGGAGTTATGTCAGACAGCCACTTCCTCTTGAAGCTGCACCCCTACATTTTTTTCATAGGTTTCGGCAACCTCGCCATCCTCATTCTCAACCGATACCTCACGTCGACAATCTACCCCGAACTCAAAGTTGATCCCCTTAAGCAGAAGCGCTATATCTATACGGTCTTACTCGCTCTCGTAATGATCACCATAGCCGTAGCCATGGAGTGGCCGCTTCTCAAGGCACTAACCGGTCTCATGCTCATGGTTGTTGTCGTCGGGCCGATCAAGGAGATATTCACCACCCTCTCGATTCCTAAAATCTGGAAAGAGGTCTCCGTCCGCTACTACATCTTTGATGTGCTTTTTCTTCTCAACGCCAACCTCGGTCTCTTTACGCTCGGGCTCAAAGAAGCCTTTCCACAGCAAAGCATTATTCCTTTTTTTGTCACCCAGTCCTCCTACTTTCTCGGCTCTTCATTCCCTCTCAGCATCAGCGTCATGGGCTTCCTTTACAGCTATGCCTGGAGCAAATCCCCAAAGCGTGAGCTTATCAATCGCCTCTTCAGCCTCTGGTTTTATATGTTTGTCGGAGGAGTTCTGCTCTTTCTTATTGTTATTCTCGCCGGCTACTACCTCGGCATGATGCTTATCAGCCACACCCTGCTTTTCGGCGTCATTGCGCTTCTCGGCAGTTTCACCGTCTACCTCTACAACTTTTTCAAACAGAACTTCCACCATCCCGCACTCGCTTTTCTGCTCAGCGGCCTGGCACTTCTCTTTGCCACAAGCGGCTTCGGCATCATGAACATCTACTACCTCAAAGGGGTAGCCTATGGTACGCTTCCCCCCCTCCATATCGATAAAATGTGGATCTACCACGCCCATACCCATGCAGCGCTCCTCGGCTGGATAACCTGCTCATTTATCGGTATGATCTACATCGTCATACCCTCCATCGTCAGTGCCAACTCCCTCGATCCCCTCCGTACCGACAAAGTCCTCTCCGCCATTCTGGGCGAAAACACCAGAAAAAAGGCATTCCGCCAACTGACCATGCTTTTACTGGCAACAACAGCCATAATCGTCGCCTTCTTTCTTCAAAACGGAGTACTGCTAAGCGCAAGCGGGTTTCTATTTGGCAGCTCAGTCTACTTTCTAAACATCAACCTTCACTCTGAACTCTCCCGGGCGGAGTAAAGAGAATAATTAATATGGCATCTAAAACTAAGCCATTGGTGACTGTCGCCATACCGATGTACAATAACGCCCGGTTTATCGCTCAAACGATAAGCTCTGTTCTTGCGCAGACCTTCACCGATTTTGAGCTCCTGATTTATGACGATCACTCCACAGACCTCTCGTTCGACATAGCCGCATCATTTACCGACTCTCGCATAAAACTTTTCAGAAATTCCGGCAACCTCGGCCCCGAAGGGAACTGGAACAAGGCCATCAGCCGGGTCCGGGGCAAATACGTCAAGCTCGTTTGCGGTGACGACATTCTCTTCCCCCAATGTCTCGAAAAACAGGTTGCAGCATTTCATGATCCGCTCAACAGGGGAGTCAGCCTCGTAAGCAGCCAGAGGACCATAATCGATCCCGAAGGTAAAACCCTCATTAAAAAAGTGAACTTTGTCGATGGAGGCCGTAAAGGCATGGTAGAAGTTACCCGCAAAATGATCCGCATGGGCACCAACATCATCGGCGAGCCGGTCTGCGGCCTCTACCCGGCGGAGCTCATTGCAAAAACCACCGGCTACAGCGCCACAGTCCCCTACACCATCGATCTCGACTTCTGGCTCCAGATGCTCAAACACGGCGACCTCTACGTAATAGATGAACCCCTCTGCGCCTTCCGCATCTCCGACCTCTCCTGGTCCTCCAGAATAGGGGAGCTCCGCTACGAGCAATTCCTCGAATTCATGGAACAAGCCGCCGCCGACAAACGCCACCAGGTCACCGACCTCGACCTCTTCATCGGCAAAATCAACTGCGCCATCCAATCCATGACCACCCTCATGGGCTTCAAACTCTTCGCAAACCCTAAAAGAGCAGGCAGTCTGCAGTAGGCAGTCTTGCAGTAGGCAGTAGCAACAATGTGATTTTCAGCAAATTACCAACTTATTTCTCAAGCAAACTATCTCTTTCTCTTGCCCACTGCCCATTGCCGACTGCCAACTAATCTTATCTTCCCTCAGCCCTCCAAAGACTGCCAACTGCCCACTGCCAACTAATCTTCCTTCACTCCTCCACATTCCCCGTCTGCACAAACCTCCTCTCCGGCAGCACAACCGCCGTCAACTTCCCAAAACGCGGATCCTCCTTATAAACGCACCCCGTATCAATAGCAATAAGCTTCTCAAGCATAATCGGCTCACTGATAACCGTGTGAGCGCACACAACCGTTTTCTCCCACCTGTACTCCTTGCTCTCAAGAAAGTTTCTCCGCATATGCATTCGCTGCCAGCAAAAATCCTCATGCCTGTAATACAGAAGGTTATCCTTTACGGTAAGCTCCGGGTCAAGCCCGCCATGGGTAAAAAAATAGTTCTCTGTCTGAAGAAAGAGATGGCATTGCTCAAAGAAAGCCCTGTGCTCCTTGGGAAAGTAAAGTCCGGAACGACTTCTTTGATAGGATTTTAAGGTGGCCTTCCCCCCGTTCGCTCGCCACTCCTTAGACCGATGCCCTTTAAGATGATCAAGAAGCATCAGCTCATGATTCCCCATGATAAAACGGCACGAGTACTGCCCTCCGAGTTCAATCAGATAATCAACAACCTCCTTCGAATTATTCCCCCTATCAATATAATCACCCAAAAAAACCAGCTGATCATTCGGTTCAGGATCAATCATCTCAATCAGCCTCTTCAGGGAAGCAATACATCCATGAATATCGCCAATAGCAATAATCCGCCTATCTTCCCTTAAAATCCTTTCCATCCAATAAATTCAACCCGAATAAATAACAATTCCCAAAAAATCAATTCCCCAATAATAAAACCCTCCCCCCAATAGCTCCAATTCCTCCATCTAAAACCCAATTGCCAACTGCCCACTGCCCACTGCCAATTGCCCACTGCCAATTGCCCACTGCAAACTGCAAACTGCCAACTGCCCACTCTCTTCTTTTTTTCTTATTGTAATATTAAAATCAATTAAATAGTTGTAAACTCAGGGAAAGAGAAATAGTGATAGTGAAGTTTTAATCGATTACTATATGCTTGAAGTATAAAGTAGTTAAAGTTACAGAACTATGAACCTGATAAAGATAAATCTTATCGCTGTAATAACAGCGCTTTTTGCTCTTTCCTCTGGGAACCTGTATGCCGAGCTTCCAGTCTCATTAGGTGCTGGTGATGTCCAGCGTAGAGCTCCAGTTTCGACCTTCGGTGTTACCCCAAATAGCCACGGAAAGTCTCTTACCACTCCTGTTGCATGGGGTAGTGCGTACAACTCACTCTTTGCTGGTGTCGGCATGGTATCACGTGCCGCCTATGTTCATGGCCCTGCCTTTACAAATGGTGTTGGCGATGGAGGTGCAGTGGTCGGTATAGGCGTTGGAAACCCTGTAGAATTTGTAGGCTTGCAGGCTGCTATTACGGCCTATGACCTTAGTGCATTTGGTCGATATGGTATGTCATTTCAGTTGCATCGCCATCTCGGTTCAGCAAAGGCGATTGCTATAGGAGCTCAGAATATTATGCTCAGTCCTGGAACTGATTCAGTGCCAAGTTACTATATTGTTTACAGTCAGGGTGTTCTTGCCTCCCCATTCATCAATAGAGCCAATGGAACAACTCGGCTTCATTACAGCATAGGCGTAGGCAAGGGAGAATACAGCGAAAAAAGTCCATTGGATATAAGCACCGGTAAAGGCGCGAATGGTACTTGGGTATTCGGTAACGTAGCTTATGAACTATTTAACTCCTTTAACGTTATTACAGACTGGAACGGCATAAATTTGAACGCCGGTGTTTCAAAAACATTCTATATAGACAGGATTCCTCTCGCCGTTACAGCAGGAGTATTAGATCTTACCGGCTTTTCTGGCGATGGAGGTCGGTTTATGGTTGGAGTTGGAACAGGAATAAGATTATAAATAAAAGATACTATGCACAACAAGATGAATACCCTCATAGCTCGCGCTCTGCTTATCGGCTTATTTTCTTCCTTTTTTGCCTTTTCACAGGAGCGTGAGGTTGTAGCGGCACCTAATGCATCGGATAATTTTCCCTTTTCACCTCAGATTCCATCCAATACGCCCAGTATCCCGCAGATAGCGCCGCCAAGCGCCCCTCCTCCGACATTAGCAGAGGCACCGCCGCCAGCGAATAACGAATTCGTCCTCCAAAAAGCAGCCCGAAACTAAAGTTGCTGAGAGCTCAGTGCTTGCTAAGCGCTTACTAAAGTACTGAGCTTTCTGCCCCTGATTCCCCGCCCCAACCCTTGCATCACTAAAGCGTTGCTTTCATTAGCCGGGTAGCAACCTGGCTCTTGAAAAAATCAACAACAGGGTCATAATTTTTACCTTCACAAGCGTATCAGAACGTATAGTCTCATTTCGAAACAATTGAGATCATTATAAGACAAAAACGTGCTTTTGGTTGTGTTAAACAAAGTATAAATGAAAATGGTAAAAATATATTACAAATGTTTTAAATAATTATTTTATATATCGTTAATGCGTATTCTTGGTGCGCTTCTGTAAAGTGTGGTATATGAATTGCCTATCTACTATGAATAATTGGTTTTAGCTGTTTAGGCGCAATGAATGAAGTATTTCAGCTTATTCGACTAAGTCTACTTATAAACAGAAGTTTGTGATTCACCCCCATACTCCTTATGCAATCATTTAGCCCCTTAAACTTGTTCACAGCTCAGAACAATACTCCTCTATTTACAGCTGTAATAATATATGGCAGTTCTAATCCTTATAAGTATTCAACTGGTCCTTCTTCTTTAAGTACCACTCTATCTCGACAAAAGCTGTCAAAGCCAAAGCCCATATATAAACTAAACCTGATACAGGGTACTAAGTAAAATATATCACTATAGCACAACCCAAAGTATTCAAGCGCCTCCAAAGCGCAACCAGAAATTACAGGCATCCATATCTAATAAACAAAATCTCTGTGACTGAGAGAAGCGAAGCAATTCCTAAATATAATCACCCAAAACCAACTACAAATAACTAATTCCCAACCATTCCCTTTATAACTCAGCACTCAACACTCAACACTCAGCACTCAGCACTCAGCACTCAGCACTCAGCACTCAGCACTCAGCAACCTGCCAACTATCCTAACTCTTCCCATGTCTTCCATCACCATAGCAATCATCGGCCTTGGCTACGTAGGTCTCCCCCTCGCCGTAGAATTTGCTAAAAAATATAAAGTAATAGGCTTCGACATTAACCAGGACCGCGTTAGCCATCTGCAACAAGGCAACGACAGCACCCTCGAAGTCACAACAGAGGAATTGCTAAGCGTACTCCGCGACAGCAATCAATCTCCCGACAAAACAGGCCTGTTCATCACAACCGACACAAAAGCCCTCGCCGAAGCAAACTACTACATAGTAACAGTCCCAACCCCCACAGACAAAAACAACCGCCCCGACCTCACACCACTGATCAAAGCCACCGAAACCATAGCCAAACACCTGAAACCCAACGACACAGTAATCTACGAATCAACAGTATACCCCGGAGCCACCGAAGAAGTCTGCGTCCCAATCCTGACAAAAATCTCCAGCCTAACCTACGCCACCAACAGCACTCAGCACTCACCACTCCAAGATCTGCCCACTGCCAACTCTCAAGATTTCACTCAGCACTCAGCACTCAGCACTCAGCACTCCAAGATCTGCCAACTGCCAACTGCCAACTCTCAAGATTTCACTGCCAACTGCCCACTGCCGACTGCCTATTTCTTCTGTGGCTACTCGCCAGAGCGAATAAACCCCGGCGACAAACTCCACACAGTTACAAAAATCAAAAAAATAACATCCGGCTCAACCCCCGAAGCCGCCGAAAAAATAGATGCCCTATATCGTTCCATAATCACAGCAGGAACTTACAAAGCCTCATCCATAAAAGTAGCCGAAGCCGCCAAAGTTATCGAAAACTCCCAGCGCGACATCAACATCGCCTTTGTAAACGAACTCGCTATGATATTCAACCGCCTCGGCATAGACACAAACCAAGTACTCGAAGCCGCCGGCACCAAATGGAACTTTCTCCCCTTCAAGCCAGGATTAGTCGGAGGCCACTGCATCGGAGTCGACCCATACTACCTCGCCCAGAAAGCACAGGAAAGCGGCTACCACCCCGAAATCATCCTTGCCGGCCGCCGCCTCAACGACAACATGGGCAAATACATAGCCTCCGAAGTAATCAAACTACTTATCTCCAGAGACTACAAAGTCAAAGGAGCCTCAATACTGATGCTCGGCATCACCTTCAAAGAAAACTGCCCCGACATCCGCAACACAAAAGCAGTCGATATAGCCAGAGAACTCCAGCAATACGGTGCCGAAGTCGAAATCCACGATCCCTGGGCACACCCCGACGATGTAAAGCACGAATACAACCTCGAATCCCTGACAGCCCTGAACGGCCATAAATACGACGCCATAATTCTAACAGTAGCCCACGACCACTTCAAAACCCTGAACATCCGCCAGCTCCTCAATAGCCCCAACGGAATCCTATACGACGTAAAAGGAATGCTCCCCCCCGACCAGGTCGACGGAAGACTCTAAACCAAGTAGGCAGTAGAAGAAAAATAGTCGGCAATGAAGAAAGTAGGCAGTAGGCAGTAGGCAGTAGGCAGTAGGCAGTAGGCAGTAGGCAGTAGGCAGTAGCAAAGCTGTAATACTCAGCAGATTACCAACACAATTCTAAAGCAAGCTCTCTTAATTTCATTTCCAACTTTCTTGTCTTCAATTGCCCACTGCCAACTGCCCACTGCCAACTATTCTTATCTTCACTCAGCACTTTCTTTATATATATGTCTGACCTAATCCGCCTTTCCTCCCCTCACATGAGTGGCAAAGAAATGAAATACGTCATAGATGCAATGGAGCGCAACCAGGTCTTCCCCCTCGGTCAGAACGTAGAAGACTTCGAAGAAGCCCTTCGCACCTATACCGGAGCAGCAGCCTGCTCTTGCCTCTCATCAGGTACAGCAGCCATACATCTAGCTCTCATAATCCTCGGAATCAAGCCAGGCGACGAAGTACTTTGTTCAACCTTCACCTTTGCCGCCTCAGCCAACCCGATTGTCTACCTCAACGCAATACCGGTCTTTATAGACTCAGAGCCCTCAACCTGGAACATGGACCCCGAACTTCTCAGAGAGGCCATTCAAGACAGAATTCATAAAACCGGAAAAAAACCGAAACTGATCCTCCTCGTTCACCTCTACGGAATGCCTGCAGATATTGACGGCATCATGGACGTCTCCAAAGAGTTCGACATACCCATCCTCGAAGATGCCGCCGAAGCCCTCGGCTCCACCTACGACGGAAATCACTGCGGCACTTACGGTGTAATGGGCGTCTACTCTTTCAACGGCAACAAAATCATAACAACATCCGGTGGGGGAGCGCTCGTCTCCGCCGATAAATCACGCTGCACCCAGGCCACATTTCTCGCAACCCAGGCCCGTGACGAAGCTCCTCACTACCAGCACTCTCAAATCGGCTACAACTACCGTATGAGCAACATCTGCGCCGGTATAGGCCTCGGCCAGATGGAAATACTCGACCAGCGGGTCGCCAAAAGACGCGAAAATAACACCTTTTACCGCGAAGCACTCCAAAACATAGAAGGCTTGACATTCCAGACCGAACCATCCCAGCGCTACCACTCAAACTACTGGTTAACCACTATCCTGATCAACCCCGACGAAACCGGCATTACCCATCAGGACATGTATCACCACCTGAAGCAGCACCAAATAGAAGCCCGGCCACTATGGAAACCAATGCACCTTCAGCCAATATTTCAGTCATACCCAAGCTACACCACCGGAGTCTCAGAATCCCTCTTCAACCAGGGCCTCTGCCTCCCCTCCGGCTCAATACTAACCGACTCCCAAAGACAATACGTAGCCGAATCAATCCTGAACACCCTGACCCAAACCAAAAGTACTGAGACGCGAGTGCTGAGTGCCCAGCGAACAGAGTGAGCAGCAGGCAATGGAAGAATAAAGTAGGCAGTAGGCAGTAGGCAATCAAAAAAAATCAAGGAGGTTGGGGTGATTCCTGAACCCCAACAAAACCACCAGAAACTCAAACAAAAGCAATTCGCAGTCCCAACTAAACAAGAAAAGAAATTGCCAACTGCCAACTGCCAACTGAAGACTGCCAACTGCCAACTGAGTTCTCTTCAATTGCCAACTATTCTTTCTTCACTCAGCACTCAGCACTATCTTTCCACTCAGCACTTTCTTTCCCAGCACTATAAAAGACTGCCAACTATTCCTTCTTCCATGAAACGCCTATCCATCCTATTAGCAATACAGTGCGTGCTGATCACAAACCTATCTTCAGCCACCGAACCCAGCGCAATTCGCGATAAAGCAGAAAGCTTCAAGGGAGTCAACGGCCCCAGCTACCCCCTGGTCCAGGACTCCTACTTCACTGACGACTTCGGCAACATCCTCATGACCATCAACGTCCTCGGCCAAACCTACCGTCCGGGCCAGGTCATTATACAGGAAGATGCCGATCTCGGCACGCTATTAACAATGACAGGCGGCGTTACTCCAAATGGCAATCCCAAAAAAATCATAGTCATCCGTAAATCCCCCGACCCTGACGGCACCCAATTCTACAAAGTGAACTTCAAAAAATTCTTGAAAAACGGCGACCGCTCCTCCTTCGTCGTCCTAAAACCGAACGACACAGTCATCATACCCGAAGATAATGGCATCTCCCTGGCAACCATATCCACGGTACTCTCCCTTATGTCAAGCGGATTCAATAGCTACTATATTTTGAAACAGCTCGGAAAGTAAAAGGGTACAACTCACTATATAAACCATCATGCCCGATACCCAGCATCCCGGCACCGACAACAACCTGAATAAGGCTCCTAACCCTCCTCTCAATAAGGGTCAACAGCAGCAAAACATTCATGAGTACTTCGTTGAGCCTATGAAGGAAATCGACATTAGAGAAATCTTCAATGTCCTTAACCGCCGCAAATATGGCATCATTTTCCTTCTCATCATTTCTGTTGCCCTCTCTTGGCTTTTCCATAAGGCCGAAGAGCCCGCCTATTATGCAGAATCCATAATACTCATAGACAGTCCATTTGGTATCAACCCCGTTGACGCGGCCCTCGGCACCACAGGTGAAGCCGATGCCAAAGCGGTAAAAAAAGACGTAGAGCTTCTAACCTCCATGCCCATTACCCAGCTCGCCGTCCGCGAACTGCTTAAAACCACCAAGCGCGACTCTCTCGAATTCTTCGGTAAAAGGCACTACCGGTCATCATTCGACGATATCATAACCCTGATGTCACCATTTGCTGACAAGCGGTCAGCTCAGACCATGAGCCTCAATGGACCTGAATACCCGGATGATTTTATTCGGTCAAGTGCAATAAAGCTCAGTTATCTTATCAAGGTAGACCCGGTGCGCGAAACCTCTCTCATCAAAGTATCCGTTAAAAGCCCTTTCCAGGACGAAGCCGTCTATCTCACCAACACTCTCTGCACTGCCTATAAAAACGCCGACATTAACCGCAAATCCGAAAAATACAAGCAGTCAAGCTCGTTTATTGCCGAAATGCTCCACAACCAGCAGAAATTCGTTGCCCAAACCGACAGCACCCTCTCCAGATACATGGAGAGCAACAAAATGTATGAGGGTTCCGGCAATGTAGGGCAACTCCTATCAAAAGTCACCGAAATCGAATCCAAGGTGAATGAACTCAAAACAGAAAGCCGTATAACGCAGAACAGCCTCGACTTTCTCCAGTCAAAGCTCACCGAGGCCGACCGCATCCTGAGCTCCCGCATAGCCAAAACCGTAAACGCCAAGCTCTCCGCCATCCTCGAGGATATTAAAAATCAGCAGAAACAATACGTTCAGCTCATCGCAGAAAAAGGTGTAGATGACGCCGACACAAAAAACAAAAAACAGCAGCTCGATGCCGCACAATCCCGTTACGAAAACCTCAGCCGCAGTCAGATAGCCGGCGAAATCAACTACACCGGCCGCACAAAAAAATACAGTTTTGACCTCATCGCCGAAAAACTCGAAACGGAGCGGAAGTTAAACCTCCTAAGTAACAGTGCAATTGAATACGACAAGCTTAAACAGAGCTACGAAGGTAAGGTCAACCTTCTTCCAAAAAAACAGCAGGACTACGCTAAGCTTCAGCGCGACCGCGATGTCGCCGGCAAAACTTACACATTCCTCAAAGAAAAGCTCGACGAAAGCCGCATCCTGCTTGGCTCCGAAGTGGGCAACGTCTCCATCATCGGCAGCGCTTTTCGCCCTTTCTTTCCCGCAAATGCCAGCCCCCTTAAAAGCATGCTTATCGGTCTGCTTGTTGGAGGTCTGCTAGCATCCATCTACACCTTAATTAGCGAATATCTGGACGACAGCATCAAAGATGAAACAGTTTTAAAAAACCAGGGCTTCACGGTTCTCTCACAAATCCCTTTTGTTACCAACATGCCCAATGGCTCGAAGGCAACCCTCGGTAATTACATAAAGCAGACTGATACACTCAGCACTGATCAACTCGGCACTGTCCCACTGATTACGGACCGACTCTCCTCCTGGTATGCCGAAAGCTTTCGTACCCTTCGAACAGCAATCAGTTATTGCTCTATAGACAACCCCATACGCTCCCTTATTATCTCAGGTGTTTCAATAGCTGAAGGTAAATCATCCATCTGCACGAATCTTGGTATGGCCCTTGCCCTCAATGGTCTAAAAACCATTATCATCGATTGCGATCTCCGACTCGCATCCCAGCACAACATCTTTAAAATAAAACGGGAAGTTGGCCTTACCGACTACCTCTATAGCGATCTTAAAACCATCGATGACAGCTTTATCAAGTCCACCCATGTAGCTAACCTGAGCGTCATTACAGCGGGTAAAAAAATTCCAAATCCCAACGAGTTTCTCTCGTCACAAAAAATGCAGGATCTCATCCTGGACCTTGAAACAAAATTTGATATAGTCCTTATTGATAGTCCTCCGCTTTTCCTCAGCGATGCAGCCCAGCTCGCCCAGACCGTTGATGGCATCCTGATTGCAGCACGCTTGAACCACACTCCACGCAAACCACTGAAAGATCTTGCCGATGACCATTTGATTTTCTCCAACATCATCGGTGTCGCTCTCATTGGCTCCCTTAAGAATAGCTATGGCTATGGCAAATACGGTCATCACAAATATGGTTATGGCAATAGGTCCGGTTACTATGGACAAAACTAAATTCCAAAAAATTATAATCAGTCTGCCTCAAGGTAAAAAAAAGGTTTTTGCGCTCCTTTTTGACCTCACGGCATCTCTGTTTAGCGTCTGGCTTGCCTTCTCCTTTCGGTACGATTCTGTTCGTCTTCCTGAGGGCCAGGAGTGGGTAGTATACCTTCTCGCCCCGCTCCTTATGTTGCCGATTTTTATATCACAAGGCCTCTACCGTGCAATCTATCGCTACCATGGACTTGCCGCTTTTATCACCATCCTCAAAGCTGTAGGTGTCTATGCTATTCTCTTGATTGTTGTCCTTTTATTTCTCAATATCTCGGGTATTCCCCGGTCAATTGTCTTCCTGCAGCCAATCATTATTCTACTTATAACACTCTCCAGCAGAGGTTATATTCGCTATTGGTTTTCCTTACGCGGCAACAAAAACACTAACAAATATAACAGCTCCCCAGCCGAACAAATACTAATCTATGGAGCATGTTTATCAGGCATTCAGCTCCAAAATGTCATCTCCAGCCATCCGAATCTCGACATTGCCGGCTTCATTGATGACGACCCCTCGTTATGTGGGCGCACCATCAACGGGCACATGGTCTATAGCCCAACTGAAGCCTTGCCGCTCATTCAACGCCATAACATTAAAAACATTCTCTTGGCTACCCCTAAGATTACTCGTTTCCGTAGGCTTGAGATTGTCGAACACTTCAAGAACTATCCTGTAAATCTTCGCTTCCTGCCAAATATTCAGGACCTAACTGAAGGCAAAATCACCTTCACCGAAATAAAAAAAATAGATATCGAAGATCTCCTTGGTCGCGATACCACGCCACTCAGCGACCAACTGACCATAAACTCCATCAACGGTAAAGTCATCATGGTCACCGGTGCAGGTGGCAGCATTGGTAGTGAACTCTCTCTTCAGTTGCTTGCTCTTCAACCAGCAAAACTGCTTCTTGTTGATAATGCCGAATACAACCTCTTCAATATTCACAACAGACTCATTGAGTTGACAGTTAAAAATAATTTTGGTACACTCATCATTCCTCTCCTCGCTGACGTTACCAATGAGCCACACATCTCCAATATCATTCGCATCTATCAGCCCTCTGTCATCTATCATGCCGCAGCCTACAAGCACGTCCCGATGGTTGAATACAATATTTCCCAGGGTGTTCGCAACAACGTTCTCGGCACCCTCAGCCTTGCCAAAGCCGTCCGTCAGCATAGAACTCCTGCCCTGATTCTCGTCAGCACCGACAAAGCAGTCCGCCCAACCAACGTCATGGGAGCCAGCAAACGCCTCTGCGAACTCATTCTCCAGGCCTTTGCAGCTGAATCCGGTAATACCACTACCTTAAGTATGGTTCGCTTTGGCAACGTGCTCGGCAGCAGTGGTTCAGTCGTTCCCCTCTTTCGCAACCAGATCAGCGAGGGAGGGCCAATTACCATCACCCATAAAGAGATCACCCGTTATTTCATGACCATCCCCGAAGCAGCCCAGCTCGTTATCCATGCCGGCAGTATGGGCAATGGAGGCGAAGTCTACCTGCTTGATATGGGCGACCCGGTTAAAATCATCGACCTGGCCCATCGCATGGTCACTCTCTCAGGCCTCTCTGTTCGCGACCACAAAACTCCCCACGGCGATATCGAAATCAAAGTCACAGGCCTGCGCCCCGGCGAAAAACTCTACGAAGAACTCCTTATCGGCAACAACCCCCAGCCCACAGCACACCCCAGAATCTTTAAAGCCAACGACCACTTCATACCCTGGCCCATACTGGAACCCGAACTCAACAACCTTATGCAACACATCAAAACCGACAACATCACCGGCATAAAGCAAATCCTGAAAAAACTGATTCCCGAATACCAATCAAGCCTCGCCACCACCGACCACCTCCAACGCGAAGCCGAAAGCACAACAAAAAAACTACCAATAACCCCCCAGCAGAAAAACTAACCAACCGTCATGTATGAATAACCTATCCCGTTCATCTCTCATCCCGAATGCAATGAGGAATCTATCTTATCTACCATCTCAGCATTCATCACTAACGTCTCAGCACTATCTTTTCCTATGTAGGTTGGAGTGATTCCTGAACCCCAACAAATCAACAGTTATCACTCTTGATGTTACAACTGACTGCCAACTGTCCGAAGTCCTCAACTGCTGACCACCAATTGCAAACTGCCAACTATCGTTCTTCCATGATACTCCCCCTTCTCCTCCGTCTCTGGTCCTATATATCAAAAAGACGAAGAACTCAAATATTTCTTCTCTTAATCTTAATGTTAGCAGCCTCATTCGCTGAAATTCTGAGCATAGGAGCCGTCCTGCCATTCCTCGCCGTTCTGACCAACCCTGACCGCATATTCCAGCTCCCTTCAGCTAGGCCATTCATCAATTTTATAGGCTTCACTTCACCCGATCAGCTTCTGCTCCCGCTCACCATAGTTTTTGCCATAGCAGCCATTATATCCGGAGCAATGCGGCTTCTCCTCCTCTGGGTCAGCACACGCATCTCCTTTGCAATAGGCTCAGACCTCAGTATCGGCATCTACCTTAGAACTCTTTACCAGCCATACTCCGTCCATGTCGCACGGAACAGCAGCAAAGTCATGAGCGGTATATCTGGTAAAGCAAACACTGTTATTACAGGCATAATTGTTCCCTCTTTGACAATCATCAGTTCCTCCACGTTGCTTATTGTAATTGTATTAACTCTTGTAACTATAGAGCCCGTTATAGCATTAACTGCTTTTGGTGGATTTGGCTTGATTTACGCTCTCATTATCAGGTTTACCCAAAGCAGGATGTTGATTAATAGTCAAAGCATTGCCTCCGGATCAACGCAGCTGATCAAATCACTGCAGGAAGGGTTGGGCGGTATACGCGATATTCTTATCAACGGATGCCAGACAGTCTTCTGCCAGATATACAGGAACGCTGATATACATTTACGCCGGGCCCAGGGCAATAGCACTTTTATCGGTCAATTTCCACGCTTTGGCATCGAACCACTCGGAATGTTGATCATCGCAGCATTGTCATATCTTCTTGCACGCCAGCCCGATGGAATAGGTAAAGCGATTCCAATACTTGGCGCAATAGTCCTTGGTGCTCAGCGCTTATTACCAGTAATGCAGGCCGGATATGCTTCATGGAATAGCATTCAAAGCGGACAAGTTTCTTTAATAGATATTCTCGAATTGCTCGATCAACCGTTCCCGGAATATGTTGGCAAGCCGCCAGCAAAACCACTCCCGTTTCAACAGCAAATAACACTTAAAAAACTATCATTTCGTTACACACAAAAAACACCGTGGATACTCAAGAACCTGGACCTTTCCATTTCAAAAGGCAGCCGTATTGGCTTCATTGGCCTTACCGGCAGCGGCAAAAGCACTCTGCTCGATATCCTCATGGGATTACTACACCCCAATGAGGGTAGCCTTGAAGTCGATAATCAAGAAATCACAAAAGACAACACGCGGCAGTGGCAGGCCCATATCGCCAGCGTACCCCAAGCCATCTTTTTAGCCGACAGCACCATCCGGGAAAACATAGCTTTTGGAGTCCCGATAAATAAAATTGATCTGGCCCTCGTAAAAAAAGCAGCTGAGCAGGCACAAATCGCCGATATCATTGAAACCTGGCCCAAAAAATACGACACCTTCGTAGGTGAGCGCGGCATCCGCCTCTCCGGAGGCCAACGCCAACGTATAGGAATAGCCAGAGCCCTTTACAAACATGCCGATGTAATAATCTTCGACGAAGCCACCAGCGCCCTCGACAACAAAACCGAACAAGCCGTAATGCAATCCATAGAATCCCTGGGCCAAAACCTAACAGTCCTAATAATCGCCCACAGACTAACCACCCTACAAAACTGTGATCAAATAGTGGAACTTGCTGATGGCGGCATAAAACGCATCGGTACTTATCAAGAAATAGTAGGGGAGGACAACATGGCAAACAGTCCAGTTCAACTTAGCACGAAGAAGACTGCCAACTGCTAACTGTCTTTCTTCACTCGGCACTTAGCACTCCGAAATTTGCCAACTGCCCACTGCAGACTGCCAACTCTCTTTCTTCACTCGGCACTGAATACTCATCACTGAGAACATGCCAACTGCCAATTGCCGACTGCCAACTATTTTCTTCAATTGCCAACTTTCTTGACTTCGACTGCTAACTGCCCACTGCAGACTGCCAACTTTTCTTCTTCATTCTCAGCACTCAGCACTCAAAAATTTGCCAACTGCCAATTGCCGACTGCCAACTATTTTCTCTTCACTTGCCAACTGATATTTTCTTAACATGTTAACCAACTCCTCTATCTTAATAACCGGCGGCACCGGTTCCTTCGGCCATACCTTCGTCCCTCTCACTCTCGCCAAATACAATCCCCGGCGCTTAGTCATCTACTCCCGAGACGAAATGAAACAGTGGGAAATGGCGAAGCTATACGGCAACGATGAAAGAGTACGTTTCTTCATCGGCGACGTTCGCGACAAAGAGCGCCTTGCCCGCGCACTAACCGGGATTGAATATGTAGTCCACGCCGCAGCGACAAAAATTGTTCCAACAGCCGAATACAATCCGTTCGAATGTGTCAAGACCAATGTTCTTGGAGCAATGAACCTCATTGATGCCTGTATCGATCATGGTGTTAAGCGTGTTGTTGCTCTTTCGACTGACAAGGCAAGTAGCCCTGTTAATCTGTATGGAGCAACAAAACTAACCTCCGACAAGCTCTTTATAGCTGGTAACTCATACTCTGGTGGTGCCGAAACACGCTTCGCCGTAGTACGCTATGGTAATGTTATGGGCTCTCGCGGCTCAGTAATTCCTTTTTTTCTTTCCCTCGTAGATCAGGGCGTGTTACCAATTACCGATGAGCGCATGACTCGCTTTATGATTACTCTTGAGCAAGGCGTCGATCTTGTATGGCATGCTTTTGAAGATATGGTCGGTGGTGAAATCTATGTGAAAAAGATCCCTTCAATGACATTGCTTGATATTGCCCGAGCAGTTGCTCCCCATGCATCACATGATATTGTTGGTATTCGACCCGGTGAAAAACTCCATGAGCAGATGATCAGTTTTGAGGATGCCCCGCATACCTATGAATATGCCGAGCATTACAAAATACTCCCTGCAATTAATAACTGGAGCCATGATCCAGAGCGTATCAATGGGGGGAAGCCTGTTGCTCTCAATTTTACCTACTGTTCAGATAATAACACTGAATGGATGAGCATTGATAAATTGCAGGCATGGATTCATGAGAACCGAGCACATATTGGCAAAATATGACAACTATGATTCCCTACGGACGACAGAATATTAACCAGGCTGATATTGATGCAGTTGTTGAAGTCTTGCGCTCTGATTTTTTAACGCAAGGCCCTGTAGTTCCAGAATTTGAAAAAGCTGTTGCGGCTTATTGCCATGCAAATCATGCTGTTGCTGTAAATAGTGCGACCAGTGCGCTTCATATTGCCTGCTTGGCGTTAGGTGTTGGCAAGGGGGATTTAGTCTGGACATCACCGATTACCTTTGTTGCAAGCGCCAACTGCGCGTTGTATTGCGGAGCTGAGGTCGATTTTGTAGATATAGATCCACAAACGTATAACCTCAGCGTTGATCTTTTAAAAGAAAAGCTTTTTCATGCAGAAAAGGCAGGCACTTTGCCCAAAGTCGTTATTCCAGTACATCTGTGTGGTCAACCTTGTGATATGGAAGGTATTCATGCCCTCAGTAAGCATTATGGCTTTAAAATCATAGAAGATGCCTCACATGCCATTGGCGGACGCTATAAAGATGAACCAGTAGGTAATTGTAAATACAGCGATATCACCGTTTTTAGTTTTCACCCAGTCAAAATCATCACAACTGGGGAGGGAGGTATTGCGCTTACCAATAACGAGCAATTAGCAAAAAGCATGCGCCTCATGCGTTCTCATGGCATTACCAGCGACAAATCGGATATGGTTCCTTGTTCCCCCGAAGAACTCTGGAACTACCAGCAGATCGTCTTGGGGTTTAACTATCGTATGACTGATATTCATGCAGCATTAGGATTAAGCCAGATGCAGCGCTTGGATGTGTTTGTTGCAAAGCGCCGCGCTATTGCTAAACGATATGACAAGGAACTTTCTGACCTGCCAGTAGTTACACCTTGGCAACATCCCGACGGGTATTCAAGTTATCATCTTTATATCATCAGATTGAAACTGGGTGAGCTTAACAAGACACATCGTCAAGTTTATGAAGCTTTACGTACAGCCGGGATACTTGTAAATTTGCATTACATTCCTGTTTATCGACAGCCATATTATGAAAAAATGGGTTTTAACGCGGGGTATTGTCAACAGTCCGAGAAATATTATTCAGAGGCGATAAGTTTTCCGATATATCCAGGTTTGACTGAAGAACTACAGAGCGAGGTTGTTGAGATGCTATGTAAAATCCTTATGGGTTAGAATTATTGCTACTATTGTCCGTTTAACACAAAATTATCTTTAATAAAGCAGGCTCTCAAATTGAACAATAAAAAGATAGTCGCGATTATCCAAGCTCGAATGGGGTCACGTCGATTGCCTGGAAAAGTTTTATTGCCTTGTTTAGGCAAGCCAATGTTGGTTTACGAGATAGATCGGATACGTAAAGTTAATCAAATCGATCAGATTGTAATTGCGACATCAACCAATGAACAAGATGACGCCATTGTGAATTTCTGTCAACAGAATGGTGTGGCGTTTTTTAGGGGAAGTGAGCATGACGTTCTTTCTCGATACGCAGAAGCAGCAGATTTCTATCATGCTGATATTGTTGTTCGCCTGACAGCCGACTGTCCATTAATTGATCCTAAGGTCATTGATCAAGTAATTTCAACCTTTATCAGATTACCAGGATCTCGTGTTTATGTCAGCAATACTCTTGAAAGAACCTATCCTCGCGGGATGGACACAGAAGTGTTTTCGACTGAGCTACTCCAATGGGCTCATAAAAATGCTGTTTCGCCCTATGATAGGGAGCATGTAACCCCTCTGATTATTCGCAATGAAGGAGAGGATATATTTTACAAGAGTGTATTTAATACTCGCAATTTAAGTGCCTACAGATTTACACTCGATAATCCGTTGGACTATGTTCAGATATCGCTTCTTATTGAAAGTGATTTGCCGAATTATTCTATGCAAACGCTGCTGAGGCGTGCTGCTGATTTAAAAATAAATTTTCATGATAATGCTGAAGGGCAAGGGCAAGGGCAAGGGCAAGGGCAAGGGCAAGGGCAAGGGCAAGGGCAAGGGCAAGGGCAATCCACTATTCTTTCATGTTTTGGATTAGGAGCTGCCCAATTTGGGATGTATTACGGACGTTTTAATCAGGAAGGTGTGCCATCCATAGAAAGCACACGCAAGATTTTGAATCGAGCGAATAAGTATGGTTTATCCTTCATCGATACCGCGGTTCAATATGGCGAATCTGAATCTGTCATTGGGCAGTGCCACGATGAACTCTCTCATATAAACTTGATAACAAAGACACCAATATTCTCTGATGAAATCATTCCTTATTCAGGCGCATTGTTGTTGAGGAATGCATTTGATAACTCGCTTCATTCATTGCAGTTGTCTTCTGTTCATGGTTTGTTGATTCATCATGCACCCAACCTTCTCGCGCCAGGTGGGGAAAAGCTATATGAGGAAATGCTGAAAATAAAGAGTGAAGGACGTGTGCGTTATATTGGTGTATCAGCTTACTCGGGTGAGATTGTTGAGCAAATTCAAGAGAAATTTCCACTTGATATTGCTCAGCTTCCTATCAATATGCTTGATAGGCGTTTGTTAACGTCGGGCACGTTGTCTCGTCTTGTAGCAAGCGGGATTCAAATTCATGCGCGTTCCGCATTTTTACAGGGTCTTTTGCTCTCTGATCCTCTAAAACTCACATCTCAATTTGATGCGGTGAAAGAGATGCTCACTGCTTTTCATACCCTATGTCGCAATGCAGGTATTAAGCCTGCCCATGCCGCCTTGCATTATTTACTGCAACTTCCTGAAATCAGCAAAATCATTGTCGGCGTTGAATCAGTAAATCAATTCGACGATATATTTACGGATTTTCCTGCTGAAATAGAATTCGACTACAGCAACTTTATTTGTGATAACATCGAAATTCTCAATCCTGTTCTTTGGGGTAACTAAATGAAAATCGTAGCAATCGTTCAAGCTCGTATGGGTTCCACTCGCCTGCCAAATAAGGTTATGAAACCTATAGGCGGCATACCAATAATTGAGTTGTTGCTAAAAAGGTTATCAAAATCAAAAGAACTGGATCAGATTGTTGTAGCTACATCTGTCGATAAATGCAATCAACCACTGGTTTCTCATATAAGCAAGCTTGGTTATGCCTGTGAGCAGGGGAGTGAAAATGATGTACTCGACCGCTTCGTAAAGACAGCTCAAGTTTATCAGGCTGATATCGTTGTGCGCATAACTGGCGACTGCCCGCTTGTAGATCCGGATTTGGTTGATGAGTGTATCCGTCAATTCAATGTTTCGGATGTGGATTATTTGACCAACACCAATCCGCCAACCTATCCGGATGGATTGGATATTGAGGTATTCACTTTTAAAGCGTTGCAAGAAGCTTTAGAGAAAACCGATAAACCTTTTGACCACGAGCATGTTACCCCATATCTTCGTGAATCAGGGCACTTCAATCTAGGTTCGGTGCAGCATCATCAAGATCTCTCAGCATTGCGGTGGACGGTAGATGAACCCGCTGATTTTATTGTTGTTGAAAAGGTGTTCAGGCATTTTCATCCTAGAATCGATTTTACATGGGAAGAGGTGCTGAAATTGCAGGACGAGCAACCGGACATATTCAGTATTAATGAGAACATTATCCGTAATCAAGGAGCAACTATGGGTACTGGCCAGAAACTCTGGAAACGAGCCAAGCAAATTATCCCAGGTGGCAACATGTTGCTTTCCAAGCGTGCTGAAATGTTCCTTCCTGACCAATGGCCGGCCTATTTCAGTAAGGCCAAAGGTTGCAAGGTGTGGGATTTGGACGGAAAAGAATATATCGATATGTCCATAATGGGCATTGGTACCAATATTCTTGGTTATGGCCATCCTGAAGTTGATGATGCAGTGCGATCAACTATTGATGCGGGAAACATGTCCACCTTTAATTGTCCGGAAGAGGTCTATCTGGCAGAGAAGTTGATTGAGCTGCATCCTTGGGCCGACATGGCTCGTCTTGCCCGTTCTGGCGGCGAAGCCAATGCAATTGCAATTCGTATAGCACGTGCAGCTTCAGGCAAAGATAAAGTAGCTATTTGCGGTTACCACGGTTGGCACGACTGGTATCTCTCTGCAAATCTCGGTGACGACAAAAGTCTGGATGGTCACTTGCTCCCAGGCCTTGAGCCTAATGGTGTTCCAAGAAGCTTGCGAGGCACAGTATTTCCTTTCAATTACAATAACATTGCTGAACTTGAAGCGCTGGTCAACACTCATGATATCGGTGTGATCAAGATGGAAGTTGTTCGTAACGCCGGACCTGAGGACAACTTCCTGCAGAAAGTGAGGCAGATTGCTACAGACCGGGGTATCGTGCTGATTTTCGATGAGTGCACTTCAGGTTTTCGCGAAACGTATGGAGGTCTTCACAAAAAGTATGGGGTTGAGCCTGATATGGCCATGTTTGGTAAAGCCTTGGGTAATGGATATGCTATCACAGCCACGATCGGTAGGCGCGAAGTCATGGAAGCTGCACAAACCACATTCATTAGCAGCACCTTCTGGACAGAGCGCATCGGCCCCACTGCCGCGCTCAAAACACTTGAAGTTATGGAACGGGTTAAATCCTGGGACACAATCACCAAAACCGGCTTGAATATCCGGCAAGGCTGGCAGCAACTTGCCGACAAGCACGATCTTAAGATTGATCACTGGGGATTACCTTCACTTACTGGTTATTCATTCCAAGGATCTAATGCCCTTGCCTACAAGACACTCGTTACACAGGAAATGCTTGCTAAAGGCTATCTGGCGGGAAACAGCGTTTATGTTTGCACTGAACACACTCCTGATGTAGTGGCTGATTTCTTTGAAGCACTTGATCCAATATTTGCTCTTGTTAAAGAGTGTCAAGAGGGGAGGGATGTGATGAGTATACTTAAAGGTCCGATATGTCATGGCGGGTTTAAGCGCTTGAATTGAATACCTCCAAAATGAACATTGCCTTCCGTGTTGATGCATCAAGCCAAATCGGAACTGGACATTTTATGCGTTGCTTAACTTTAGCAGATGTGTTGAGCCAGCGAGGGGCACAAATTCGATTTATAAGCCGTCATTTGCTAGAGCACTTGCAGGGTTTGTTGCTGAATAAGGGTTATGAGTTCATGACGCTTGAGAGTCAGGCACATGAAGAGGGTGATGACTTGGCTCATTCTCATTGGCTGGGGACTACTCAGCAATACGACGCAGATGAGGTTTTTCAACTCCTCTCAGACAGAATCTGGGATTGGCTGGTTGTTGACCACTACGCATTAGATGCCCGTTGGGAGTCACTACTCCGAAAATCAGCAAAGCGTCTTATGGTCATTGATGATCTTGCTGATCGAATGCATGACTGCGATATACTGCTCGATCAGAATTATTATGCAGATATGGACTCGCGATATACAGGTAAAGTTCCTACAGATTGTCGATTATTGCTCGGCCCTCATTATGCTCTTCTTCGTGACGAATTCCGTCAATGGCGTAAGCAGGTTAAACCTCGCACAGGACCAGTAAAAAAAATTCTTGTGTTTTTTGGTGGCGTTGATGCCGATAACTTCACAGGATTAACTATTGAAGCATTGGCTGGTCTTGGTTCTTGTGGGTTGCAAATTGATGTAGTAATAGGAGCACAACATCCTTATCGCGAACAGATTGAATCAGCGTGTTCAGAATATATGTTTTCCTGTTATGTACAAACTAATCGAATGGCGGAGTTTATGGCTAAAGCAGATTTGGCTATTGGTGCGGGAGGTTCTGCTACTTGGGAGCGGTGTTGTTTAGGTTTACCGGCCATAGTATTCTCTCTTGCAGATAATCAGAGGGATATTGTGAAAGGACTTGATTTAATAGGTGCAGGCCAATATATAGATTCTCAACTGGTTGCAAATAGTTTAGCTCTTAACGATGATATATTGGAGTTAATAAAAAACAAGAATCACTTGAAAAGCCTTTCAGCAAAAGCTTATGCAACAACTGATGGTGAAGGTGTTGATCGAGTTTGCGCGGCATTGAACTTGTAGAATGAAAATTACAATACTCTGTACAGATCCAACACATCCAGTAATCAATAGATTGAAGTGTTGGGTTGAAGAAATGACTTTAGCCGGCCATTCTGTATTACTGGTTTATGACAAGGTAGATTTATTAAGAGGTGACATTCTTTTTCTTGTATCATGCAGTCAAATGATAAGAGAAGAAGATAGAAAAAAATATAAAGCGACGCTTGTTCTTCATGCAAGTGACTTACCAAAAGGAAAGGGTTGGTCGCCATATATATGGGAGATACTTAATGGATCTAATCAGATAATTGTCAGTTTATTAGAAGCAAATGAACCGGTAGATAGTGGGGCAATTTGGCTAAAAACAACCTTTACTCTTGAAGGACATGAGCTATTGCCTGAAATTAATGAAAAATTATTTGATGCAGAACTGTATTTAATGAGTAGAGCTGTCGAGCAATTTGACGGAATCAGGGCTGTCCCGCAATTTGGAGATCCCGGTCCCTATATGCTAAAAAGAGTGCCACAAGATAGCTGTCTTGATCCTAATAAATCAATTGCCGAACAATTTGATTTATTGCGTGTCGTGGATTCTGAAAGGTTTCCTGCTTTTTTCTATTATAGGGGGAAACGATATTTAATAAAGATTGAAAAATATAAAGGGTGATCAATAATAGTGAAATTATAATTTCTGGGCGCACTATAGGATTAAGTCAATCGCCTTTCATCATTGCTGAAATGTCCGGTAACCACAACCAGTCACTGGAACGGGCACTAGAAATCGTTGAAGCAGCAGCTAAGTCTGGTGCTCATGCCTTGAAAATCCAGACCTATACTCCCGACACAATGACTCTTGATCTGGATGAACGGGAGTTTCATATCAGTGATCCCAATAGTTTATGGGCTGGCACTTCACTATACAAGCTTTATAGTGCGGCCTATACTCCATGGGAGTGGCATAAGCCAATTTTTGATCGGGCACGTGAACTAGACATGATTCCTTTCAGTACTCCTTTCGATGATACCGCAGTTGAATTTCTCGAAAGTCTCGATGTGCCATGCTATAAGATAGCCTCGTTTGAGAACACAGATATACCCCTTATTCGTCGGGTGGCAGCCACGGGAAAGCCGTTAATTATTTCAACAGGGATGGCAACAGTTGCCGAGCTTGACGAAACGGTTCGGGCAGCACGCGAAGCTGGCTGCAAAGACCTTATTCTGCTTAAGTGTACCAGCACCTACCCAGCGACGGCTGACAACACTAATATTATGACCATCCCTCACCTGCGTGAACTGTTCGGTTGCGAAGTTGGACTTTCCGATCACACCCTGGGCGTTGGAGTATCTGTTGCCAGTGTCGCATTGGGCGCATCAATTATCGAGAAACACTTCACCCTTAATCGGGCCGAAGGCGGAGTGGATAGTGCCTTCTCAATGGAGCCTTCCGAAATGGCTCTGCTTGTTGTTGAAACTGAGCGTGCCTGGGAGGCAATCGGAAAAGTAAGCTATGGACCAACAGAAGCTGAAAAAAAATCTTTAAAGTATCGGCGTACACTCTATGTTGTCAAAAATATGAAGGCGGGTGATATTATCAGCAAAGAGAATATTCAGGCTATCAGGCCTGGGCTAGGTTTACAAACGAAGTATCTCGATGTTGTGCTTGGTAAAACAGTAAAGCAGGACTTGCCACGAGGAAGTGCATTAACATGGGATATGTTAACATGAAGTATAAATAATCAATAATAATAAACTAAAAAATAAAATTAATTGAGAAACAAAAGTGCGAAGATTAAGGTAATTAAAAGATAACAAGTTCTGATAAAAGAGATAAATTTTTTAATATTAAATTTATGTGGGATGCATGTAGCAAAGCTTTTCCTTGTGAAAAAAAAACGATAAAACTAAATCGATAGCCAATAGATCTGTTGAAAGTAGCTTGATATATTAAGATTTCAGAATGTTGAATTTGGAGGTTACTTAGAAAAAAATGACTAAAAATAAAAAGTTTCTTGTCACGACAGCTATAGAAGAAACATGGGAAATTAATAATCCAATATTGTTCCTTGGTGAGTGGTGCAAACTATATTCGAGAAAAGATTATTGGTCAATTTTAGATACAGAAGTTTTAGAGTATCATTGGGATAATCAAGAAAGATTATATTCGGATTATTCGTATCTCTGCGCACTTCAAGATCATATATTATATGATTTAACAAATAAATTGAATGAAATTCATAGTGTAGATCACAGTATACTTTATTGGAGAATATTGATTGGTCCATGGTTGGGATATATGGTACAAGCCATTTTTGATAGATGGTCAGGAATAAAAAATGCGATAAATAAATATGATATTACAGGTACAATTATTCTGGAACAAAATGAAAAGGAATTTATTCCTCAAAATATAATACATTTTTGTCAGATGATTGAGGGGGACAGATGGAATCATTATATATATTCGCTTATTATTAAAAATATTGATAAAGTCCAAGTGACGTATAAGAATTACAAAAATAATATTAATAAAGGTTTTGATGATAAAATAATAACTGGCATTAAAAATAGGGTAATAAATCTATACTCACTAATATCATCACGATTTGTTGGAGATAATGATATATTCATTATAGAGCCCTATATTTCCGCTTATAATAATATTAAATTACAAATCAATTTTAGACAGATTCCGCAATTATGGAATAATGTAAATTTAAAACCATTAAAGTTATTGACGCCAAATCGAGAATGGTCACTACCTTCAAATAGTAATAATGACTTTGAAGATTTCCTATACAAGTTAATACCAAATCAAATTCCACAAGTATATTTAGAGGGATACTCCCAAATAATTGATCAAATAAATCACAAGAAATTCCCTAAAAGCCCTAAAATTATTTTTACTAGCGCTTCACTATGGAATCATGAACTTATTAAGGGATATGTTGCTGATAAAGTTGAGAAAGGAACGCCGCTTGTTTATGGTCAGCATGGAGGAGTTTATGGGTTAGCACTTTTTTCATGGGCAGAGGAACATGAACGATGCATTTCTAATAAATACCTCTCTTGGGGATGGACAGACGAAAAAAAAATAAATAAAGAAGAGGTTATTGCTATTGGGTTATTAAAAAAGATATATAAACGTAAAAATCCTAATTATAAATATAAGGATTTACTATTAATTCTTCCATCTGAGTCAAGATACTCATCGCGGCTATCGTCTGGATCTTCTGGAAAGTTAAATAATATTTTAGATTCTATTAAATTTGCAGATGCACTGAAAGATTCTGATGTTTATGAAAATCTGTTAGTTAGAACATATGTTTGTGAATATGGCTGGAGTGAAAAACAAAGACTGCAAGATACGCACCCAAATATTAGGATAAATAATGATAAAATATCTTTTTGGAAATTAGTTAAGAAATCAAAATTAGTAGTTTTTCCATACAACTCGACAGGATATTTGGAATTATTTTCTGCAAATATACCAACCATTATATTTTGGAATAGAAATTCTAATCGACTAAGAAGCTCTGCTATGCCATTTTTTACTAATCTTAAACGAGTTGGAATTTACCATGAAACACCAGAGTCAGCTGCAATGCATATTATAAAGATATGGAATGAAGTACAAACTTGGTGGGAAAGTCATGAAGTGAAAGATGTATTAAATGAATTTATTAATAACTATTGTAATCAACCAGATGATTTAGTGACTCCCCTACAAAAAGTATTAATAGATAATTAAATAATCAGCATTTATATTGATTAATATCTTTTTGCCTTAAATATATTGCTATTGAAGTAATCTTTATGAATAAACTATAGTTAGGAAGAAACGTTTAATTAGTAATAGGGCCTCTACTATTATTCCGATTAGTAAACTCAACTCATAATGCTTTTAAAGTTTTTATCGGATAGTGTTAAGATAATACGCATTGATAACGGTATATTTTAATTGTCGTATCTTCCCCATTATCCATCAAAAGTACTTTCGAAAAATAACTATTTGCTCTAGAAATATAATATTTATAATAATTAAAATAGTTAAATATTTTATCTTATGGGGATAGATACTGGCGGGTATATTGTTGATATTTTGATGTTGGCATTTAATCATGATAAGTATATAGCTGAAGCGATAGAAAGTGTTCTTATGCAAAAAACTGATTTTAATTATAGGTTAATTATATCAGAGGATTGTTCATCAGATGGCACATATAATATATGTAAACATTTCAGTCTTAAATACAAAGATAAAATATTGTTATTAAGAAATACTGAAAATTTAGGCCTTGCTGCTAACTATAGAAACATAATAAATAAATCCACATCAAAATATATAGCATTATTAGAAGCAGATGATTATTGGATTGATGCATATAAGCTACAAAAACAAATATTAATATTAGAACAAAATGAAGAAATAGGTCTTGTTCATACTGGGTATATTGTTTTGTATGAAAACGGATTAAAAAAACGTGCAAATATTCTTTCAAATAAAAATAAATTACAAGGTAATATTCTAAAGAGTTTACTTAAAGAAAATATTATTGCTCCCTTAACAGTCTGTTTCAGAGCAAATTTAATTAAAGATAATATTGATTTTGATTATTTCGTAAAAAAAAAATATTCAACAATTGATTACGCATTATGGCTTGAGATAGCTGCTAATTCAAAAATCGCTTACATCCATGAAGATACAAGTGTGTATAGAATTTTATCAACTTCTATAAGTAATACTCATGACCCACTAAAAATTATAAATTTTTATAAAACATCATTTGATTTATATGAATCTTTTTTTTTAAAAAACAAAGAATATCAAATCTATAAAAGACAAACTATAAATAATATTTACATATTAATTGCAAAGGCACTTGTAATTAAAGATAATTTTCAAATAGCTCAAGTCTATTCTGAGAATATTCAATCAATCAATATTGAAAGTCTAATTATCAAAACATTATTAAAAAAAGAATGTTATTTCCAGTTTTACTTGTATTTGTACGGCTTATTTAGTAAAATCAAACAAAGCTTTTCTTCTGTTTTTAATAAAAAAGTGATAAATGATAAAAATATTTAAATATATGTATATGGCGATGTTAAAATATGAACAAACTATAAAGGTATTTAATTGAAAAAATTACTACCTTATAACACGAAAGTTAATCGCAATACTTATAATGAAGATATTGTTATACATTTCTTTCTATTTATATCTTGGCCTTTTATTTCGTTTATTTTTGCTTTGAAAAACTTTAATCAACCTAAAGCAAAATATTTTATAATTCTTTTTTTTGGGCTATTTGGATATACATTCTTTATAAATTCAAATTCAGGCGCTGATTCAATTAGGTACGCTCAAACATTTATTGATTTTTCTAATTCATCTTATTTAGAACTCCATACAATTTTATCATCATTTAATTACGACAGTGGTTCCTCATTTGATATAGTTATTCCATTACTAAGTTTTTCCTTATCTAAAATAACAAATAATTGGCATATCCTATTTGCTGTTTATGCTATATTGTATGGTTATTTTAATATAAAGTGCATTTCACTAATGTATAATTTATATTTGACGAAGGCGAATTATAACTCATTATTATATTTTTTATTCTTTTTATTAATTGCTCCAATTTATGAGATTAATGGGATCCGTTATTATCTTGCAACTTGGATATTTTTTTACGGAGCTTACTATGTAGTGATTTATGAAAAGAATATTTACCTAATAATTGCATTATTCTCATGCCTTGTTCATTTTAGTTATTTTTCTGTTAATATGATTCTTATCGTATTTGTAATTCTAGGTAAGAAAAATATCGTTTATTATCCATTATTAATATCATCATTTATACTTCCAAAAAATTCAGAAGAATTAATTAGGAATATAGTTGATCAATTACCATTTGGTTTATCTATGCATGTTAATGAGTATTCTAAAAATATAAATTCTATTTCATACTTAAGTGATAATGTTACAGTTTTAGTTAGCTCATATGTTACTTCTTTTTTTTATTGGTTTTTGATAGTGTCTGTTTTTTTAACGATGTACAAATTGAGGTTTATTATAAAAGAAAATAAATATTTAAGATTGTATTCTTTTCTTTTGCTATTATTATCTTTTGTTAATTATATATCTATAGTTCCTTCCGGTGAAAGATTTAATTCAATTTTTCAATTGTTTTCTATAGCTTTTTTATTAAATATTTATACAAAATATTCTTCATTAAAAACAAATATTCTTTTATATTCTGGTACTCCTTTGTTTTTAATATCGGCTTTGTTTCAGTTTAGATACTTATCTGAGTTTCTAAATATGACATTATTTCTGCCTTTCCCGCTTTTTTTTCAAAACAGAGAAATTAATTATCCAGCATTTAACCTCTTTTTTCAATGGTTACATTAGATTATGTTGAATTCCACATTTAGTCGACTCATTCGAAATCTGTATGGTTGGTGTACACATAGAAAAGTTGTTGTTATAGAATCAGACGACTGGGGGAGCATACGCATGCCTTCAAATCGAGCATTTGAATCAATAAGTAAAAAAAGGCTTGACTCCTCAGGTGCTTCTTACCGTTTTAATACCTATGATACACTTGCTGATAAAATTGATTTAATGCTTCTCTTTGAGACTTTATCCACTTTTAGAGATATACATGGTAATCACCCAGTAATTACAGCTCTTTCTGTTGTAGCCAATCCTGATTTTGAAAAGATTCGTAAAAACGAATATAAAGAATATTTCTATGAACCTTTTCCAAGAACCTTAGAGCGTTATTACGGCTCTGACAATCCCTTTCCGTTGTGGAATGAGGGTATTCAAAATAAATTATTCTTACCGCAGTTTCATGGTAGAGAACATTTGAATGTTGCAGTCTGGATGAATGCTCTTAAGCAGAATGACGTTGAAGCACGCTTAGCCTTTGATCATGGGTTATGGGGTTTTAACAATAAGCATCCTTTTGGAATTACGTTTCAGTCGGCTTTTAGTCTTGAAATTCCTGATCAACTTCACCTTCAAGCTGAAATCATAAAAGATGGTTTAAGACTTTTTGAAGAATTGTTTGGATACCGTGCATCATATTTTGTTTCTCCGAATAGTCCATTCAATAATCAACTTGAGACTGTCGCCGCTTCTGAAGGAATTCGCTTTATCTTTGCCTCTAAAATTCAGAATGAGCCACTAGGTGAAGGGAAAATTAAAAAATCCTTTCATTATCCTGGTCAAAAAAACAGGCTTGGACAGTATTATCTTTCGAGAAATTGTTTTTTCGAACAAAGCGAACCCGGCAAAGACTGGGTTGACAGTTGTATGAATGATATCAGTATAGCCTTTCGTTATCATAAGCCCGCTGTTATCAGTTCACATCGAGTTAATTACATTGGAGCTTTAGATCCCTCTAACAGGGCTAGAGGATTGCTACAGCTTAAAGTGCTTTTAGCTCAAATACTCAAAACATGGCCTGATGTTGAATTTATGAGCTCTGTCGATCTGGGCGACTTGATGACGCAGTCGAAATGATTCTTCCATCAATTAAGTCCACTCTTACCAGTAATCTAATCAACATTCCTGGATGGCGAACTAACAGAAAAATTGTAATCATTGAGTCTGATGATTGGGGGAGTGTTCGAATGGCCTCTAAGAAGGCCTTTAACTATTTCTTAACCATCGGGCTCCCTGTAGATAAATGCCCACATAATAGTTATGATGCTCTGGAGGATAACACTGATCTTGAACGGTTATTTGATGTGCTTGGATCTGTTAAAGATTTAAATGGTAATCCAGCCCTTTTGACAGCAAATACAGTAGTTGCTAATCCCGATTTTGAAAAGATTCGCAAACATGGATTCCAGAACTATTATTATGAGCCTTTTACCAAAACACTGGAACGCTATCCATCACATGACAAAGTTTATAGCCTATATAAGAAAGGGATTAAGGAGAAGCTTTTCAAACCACAGTTCCATGGAAGAGAGCATCTGAATATTTCACGTTGGATGCGAGCATTGCAGGAAGGGGATGCCACTGCTCTTCTGGCTTTTAGATGGAATATGTACAGTCTTCATTCTGGTATTAATTCTAGTTGTCGTGGTGAATATTTGGATGCTTTTGCAATAGAGAGTTATGAAGAGCAGCTGCAGTTAAAGGCTATAGTCGCCGAGGGGTTAGAGCTTTTTCAAGAGTTATTCGGCTACCTCTCGCTGTCTTGTATTGCTCCTTGTTATACTTGGAACAGGGAGGTTGAAGAAGTTCTCTCCAACCAAGGCGTAAAGGTACTACAAGGCTTAGTAATACAGAGGGAACGGATCTATGACGCTAAGGGTTTATTCAAAAAACGGTATCATTATACGGGACAACTAAACAATTTTGCACAGGCTTATCTTGTTAGGAACTGTATTTTTGAACCATCTCAAACCCGAGAAATAGATCCGGTTCCTTCTTGTCTTGCTCGAATGCATACGGCCTTTGCATGGCATAAACCAGCCATTATATCAACTCATCGGTTAAACTTTATCGGGTTTTTAAATTCATCCAATAGAGACAACAACCTTAAACATTTTAAAAGGCTGTTGATTGCTATTACCAAGCGCTGGCCGGATGTTGAGTTTCTATCATCTGATCAGTTGGGTGATTTAATATTATCAGATCTTAAAAAGAATTAATAACACATGATGAACTGTGATGTTGTCTATGTCAGGGGAGAAAGCGACTATCCTCCTTTTCCTTACGAACCATCAGAGTCCTTTCCGGAGCTCATGAAGGTTTATTCAAATGACCAACACACCCAAAACGGCATATACAACAGTGTCTTTAGCTCTGTCCGTCGGATACTTGAAGGTCTCGGTCTTGATTCGGAAAACATCGGGACAGAACGGTGGAATCCATTTTCATCGTTTGTATCCCATGGTGACATTGTATTGCTTAAGCCCAATTGGGTGCGGGATTACAATGAGCTTCGTTCAGCTGGCATTGATTGTCTTTTGACGCATACCAGTGTGATTCGTCCCCTTATTGATTACGCAGCGAAAGCCCTTGAGTATGATGGCACGATCGTGATTGCAGATGCACCGCTGCAGAGTTGTGACTTTCAGAAATTACGCTCGGTTACACGTATTGATGAACTTATAAATTTCCTTCAGCCACGTTATCCAAATATTCGATTTATTGTCGAAGATTGGCGATTAACTATTATGGATAGGCAACGCTTTGTTGGTTTTGCCACCCGTAATCGCTTGAATCAAGGGGATGAATCTCGTTGTAAAGTTGTTGATCTGGCATCGAGAAGTTTTTTGACAGACATAGACGACTATTCAAGGCAATTCCGCGTAACATGTTATGATCCATCGTTGATGTTGCCCCACCATACCGGTGGGCACCATAAGTATCTTGTAACTAAACGAATATTTGAGGCGGATTTGATTATCAATATTCCTGTGCTCAAAACCCATATCAAGGCAGGTGTTACTGGTGCTTTGAAAAATTTGGTAGGTATTAATGGGCATAAGGAATATTTGCCACATCACTGCAAGGGTGGGTATGAGAACGGGGGTGACAATTTCTACTCTGCTTCGGAATTTAAGTCATCCGTAGAGGAATTGGATGAGTGGTATTGGAAAGATCCAAATCGCTTTTTTCCAATTATTAGAGCACTGCTTACGAAAACTATTGGACTCGGCAGGAGGCTGTCTGGGGCTTTGAGTGGTGACGATATTTTTGGAGGTGGATGGTCCGGCAACGATACCTTGTGGAGGACTATTATTGACCTCAATCACATTCTTTATTTTTACGATCCCGTTTCTGACACGTTGAGCGATCTTCCCGTGCGCCATGTGATCACAATAGTTGACGGTGTAATTGCTGGTCAGGGGGAAGGGCCGCTATCTCCTACGCCCAATCCGATAGGTATGATTTACGGTGGATTTAACCCGGCAGCTGTGGAGATGCTAAGTCTAAAAATAATCGGGTACAACACAGCGCGAATCAAATCTGTGTCCGCAGCCCTCTACGATGTGCGAAGTAAATTCAACACTAGCCTCCGTGGCGAAGCACGTTTCTTCGATGTGACAAAAGATTCACCCAGACAAGTTCCCCTTTCCGAAATCCCGTCACACAACTTCAAACTTCCAAAACACTGGAAACGATGCGGCATCAACCCAAATACTAATTAGCCCCCCACTTTATCTGAAAAGTTATTGCCTCCCGTAGGTTGGGGTGATTCCTGAACCCCAACAACCAAAAACGTCTCAAACAACTCGGTCGTTTTCGAATGCCAACTGCCCACTGCGGACTGCCGACTGCCAACTCTCTTCTCTTCGCTCGGCACTCAGCACTATCTTTCCACTCAGCACTCGAAAGCCTGCCAACTGTGCTTGATCCACTAGATATTATTCGTGTGCTTAAGGAGATAAAAAATGAAAACTGATACAGACATTCGATTTGAAGGTATTCGCGCTTTAATAGATGTTTTGGGCACCGTTGAAGCTGAACGGTTTATTGCTTTAATTAATCGCGAGCGTTTTGACTATACCGAGTGGCGTAAAAACCAATGGATAGAGGAAACAGTTGCCTCCCTCGCCACCAGAGCCCGTGCACTTCGAACAATGAGCACAGAATAAGCCAACACTCAGCTCTCAGCCAAAGCTTTGTTTCTCGATTTCACTCACCACTTCGAAGACTGCCAACTGCCGACTGCCAACTGAGTTTTCTTCCATTGTCAACTGCCAACTGCTTATTCGTTTTCGCTCAGCACTCAGCACTCAGCACTTTTTTTGCAGACTGCCAACTGCCGACTGCCAACTGCTTCTTCGTTTTCGCTCAGCACTTTCTTTCTCAGCACTAAAAAATTTGCCAACTGCCCACTGCCCACTGCCGACTGCCCACTCTCTTCTCTTCCCTCGGCACTCAGCACTCAGCACTCAGAACTCAGCACTTTTTTCCTATTATGCCTTCCTATTCCAAAATACTAAACCCCTTAGGCGGTATCAGCGGCGACATGTTTCTCAGCGCCGCCTACTCTGCCCAAGTTTTTACAATAGATGAACTGACAGCCTTCATTGCAGCATCGCCGCTGAATGGCATCTCATTCAGTTTTACCGAAAAAACAACAGTTGGTATATCAGCAACACAGCTTAAGCTTGACATAGACGAGAGGGATCCATCCAAAGATCACCATCACCATCATATTGATGAGGTTCTCGATTACGCTAAAAAAAGCAATTGGACTCAATATCAAAAGGACATTTACGCAGCTATATTCTCAATACTTGCCGATGCTGAAGCACGCGTACATGGGATATCGCCCGAATTGATTCATTTCCATGAGGTAGGGGGCTTAGATTCAATATTCGATGTTGCAGCCGCAAGCTTTATTATTGATCGTCTTGGAGCTTCAAATTGGTTCTACCATCCGTTACCACTCTCTGTTGGAACAATAAGCATGAGTCATGGCGAATACCCTGCTTTTACTCCTGCTGTGCGACTCCTTCTCCAAGGATTCGAATTTGCTCCGGGTGTTAATGCTGGCGAATGCATAACCCCAACAGGAGCAGCAATTCTTTCATACTTGAAGCCCTCTATAATAAATAACTGGCATGGAGGAACGCTTCGGCATTCCGGCTCAGGTATGGGGACAAGAGAGCGTAAAGATCGACCGAATGTTCTTTTTCTTGACTTGTTTGAAACAAATAATGATGGGATCGCTGATTATAATCAGTTAGCTGAGTATATTCAGGAGATTTGTTTCGAAGTCGATGATATGACTTCCGAATCTATAGCTCTCGCTTTGGACTTATTGCGCAACGCCCCGGGGGTAATAGATGTGATCAGTTACACAGTCCTCGGCAAAAAGGCAAGGATAGCTACATCTATTCGTATTCTCGTTGAATCGACAAGTGTTGAACCAGTAAGTCGACTTTGCTTTGAAGTCACGTCAACTATAGGTATCCGTTTGCATGGTATTAGCAGGGAAGTACTCAGGCGAAAAATGGAAACATTCGATGACCTGCCTGTAAAGATTATTGAACGACCATCAGGGGCGACCGTAAAACCAGAGAGTGACGCTTTAATTGGTTTAAATTTTCGTGAATCTGAAGTCCTGACTTCTAAACTGAAAACCATGTTTTACGATAAAGAGGATAGAAAAGATGTCTGACACCTGTCTAATTAAGAATATTCACATATTTCAAGAATACCTTTCGCAACCGCAAACTCTCGTTGTAGCTGTATCTGGTGGTGTCGATAGTACCTCACTTGTCCTTCTGCTCCAGCGTCTCTCAAACGTAAAAAATAAGCCGGTTTGGGTACACGCCAAGACCCCAGCCGTACCAAAGAAGCACACCGAACAACTTAAGGCGATTGCTCATGATGCAGGAGCTGATCTGAAAATAATAACTCCATCTGAATTTCAAGATGAGCGATATCTCGAAAATACAATCGATCGTTGCTTTTATTGTAAGTCAAATCTTTTTGAGGAAATCAGACGTAATTTTCCAGAAGCAATTATCCTTACTGGCGCAAATCGAGACGATTTGGATGATTTTCGTCCTGGGTTGAAGGCTGCAGCTGACTTTAAAGTCCGACATCCTTTTATCGAGGCAGGTTACAGAAAAAATGACATTCGGTTACTTGCCGGAATATTGGGCTTATCGGAACTCGCCTCAGCACCATCATCACCTTGTCTGTCAAGTCGTATTTTTACTGGCACTCGTATCAGCTCGACAGTGCTCAATAAAATTGAGGACGTGGAGGACATGTTGACTACTGCGATTGGGGCGGGTAACCACCGCTGCCGTTACGGAATAGGAAAGGTTGTTTTGGAAATTGACCCCGTCAAACGAAATTTGATAAATGATGAGTTCAGTGATCAACTGAAAAATTCTGTTGGGGAACTGTTCGATTTAGCGCCATTTGATATTTCATTGACTACATATCAGAGAGGCAATGGATACATCTGAATCATTAAAAATGCATCTTAATATCGATAAAGAGCGGTTTAAGCGAATTGGGCAACCCGAAGTAGTTCTTGCAGAAAATAAATCCAGGCTGCAGCTTGAAACCATTTGCAATATTTTTATAGAATCTACGGATGAAGCACTCTTTACAAGAGTCAATCCGAATGATGGGGTTTATCTATCTGAGAAATTTTCCTCAGCAAAATGGATAGAGGAAGCTGCCTCCTTGTTGATCAACAATAGTGAGACTTTCGAATATTATTCGCAAGTCTATAATGCAGAGAACTATCAGGTTTCTATTGTGAGCGGTGGGTCGTCCGACTTTCAGGTTTGTCATGAAGCAGCACTCACACTGGCATACCTTGGAATACAGTCCCGCATTTTCCCCGATATTGGTGTTGCTGGTATTCACCGATTATTTGATGCAGCCGGTGCTATCTCTCTTGCTAAAATTATTCTCGTCGTAGCAGGGATGGATGCAGCGTTAGTTTCTGTGTGTGGGGGATATTTTCATCAACCAATTATTGCAATTCCAACGTCTACAGGATATGGTACGGCATACCAAGGTCAAACTGCACTGAATGCATCACTGACTTCCTGTGCTCAGGGCGTAACGGTAGTAAACATAGATAATGGATTTGGCGCAGCAAGTGCGGCCGCCCGAATGCTCTCGATAATAGATTAGCCATTATTGTGCCGTAGGGGCGACCCTTGTGGTCGCCCTCCTGTAGTAAACATTGATAATGGATTTGGCGCAGCAAGTGCGGCCGCCAGAATGCTTTCGATAATAGATTAGCCATTATTGTGCTCGTAGGGGTAACCCTTGTGGTTACCCTCCCAGGTAGCTGCGAAGCAAATTCTGAATAGTTACTTAATTGCAGATCGCTTATGCGACTGGACTCATTAATCCTAAACATATAATAAAGTGTGATCGCAATACATCATTCAAAATCAGGTTTCAGCGATCGCTGGATAGCATATTGCAAAGCCAATGAGATAGCGTATAAAATTGTAGACTGTTATCAATCAGATATTATGCATCAACTGAATGATTGCGATGCTCTTATGTGGCATATTAATCATCAAAATTCAAAAGATGTTTTGTTTGCAAAGCAACTCCTTTACTCTGTTCAGGCAGCAGGGAAGAGAGTGTTCCCGGATTATAATACCGCCTGGCATTTTGATGATAAAGTGGGTCAAAAATACCTGCTTGAAGCAATTGGGGCACCATTGGTTCCAACATGGATCATGTATAACAAAAAGGATGCCTTGGTTTGGGTTGAAAAGAACAGTTTCCCAAAAGTATTTAAGCTAAGAGGTGGAGCTGGTTCTGCAAATGTGAGACTTGCTAAAACAAAGAGTGAAGCTGTACAATTGATTGAAAAAGCTTTTGGACGTGGATTTAGCCAATATGATTCGTTCGGAAATCTGAAAGAAAGAATAAGGAAATATAAATTAGGAAAAACAGATATATTTGACGTCGTAAAAGGGTTCGTACGAATAATATATCCTACAAAATATACTATGGTAGCCGGGCGAGAGCGTGGTTATGTGTATTTCCAGGAGTTTATACCAGAAAATAATTACGATATACGAGTCATTGTAATCGGTGATAAAGCATTTGCAATAAAACGTATGGTGCGTGATGATGATTTTAGAGCTTCAGGCAGTGGTAATATTCGTTATGAAAAAGAAAATTTTGAAGATACTACAATTAAGTTATCGTTTATTCTATCATTAAATTTAAAATCACAATGCGTAGCTTTTGACTATGTATATCAGGATAAACAGCCATATTTAGTTGAAATAAGCTTCGGTTTTGGTAAAGAGGTATATGACTCATGCGTAGGCTATTGGGATAAGGATATGACTTGGTATCCTGGAGCATTTAATCCTTACGGATGGATGGTTGAACAGATTTCTAATTATAGATGAAAAAGATTAAATCAATATGTATAGTAGGTCAAGGCTTAAATGGTGGCGGAATTGAAAGGGCATTTACAAGTCTAGCAAACTATTTTGCGAGTCAAAAAATACAAGTTAGCATCATCTTGCTATTTAAAACGAGTCAATTTTATGATTTGGACTCAAGGATTAAAATATTTTCACCAACAATTAATCGTAAAGACTTTAATAAATATTCTTATGCTTTATGGCTCTTGCCATATTTGACAGATTCAATAAAAAAAAGTAATTCAAACGTAGTCCTGAGTTTTAATGAATGGTATAACCCCTACGTGATAACAGCTACAATAGGGTTAAATATCCCGATATTTGTAACAGATAGAATGAGTCCTGATCTTAAGCTTAATAAAATAAATACATTAGCACGAAAGATAGTATATAAAAAAGCAGCAGGCGTGATTGCACAAACAAATTATGCTGCAAATAAAATAAAACAAAACGCCAATCCAGAAAATATTGTAGTCATTCCAAATCCGGTAAATGTAATTGATATTAAAACAGGGAATAAAAAAAAGTCAATAGTTTCATTAGGTCGTTTATCAAAAGAAAAGGGGCATAAGTATTTAATTGAGGCATTTAGTAAAATTAAAACAAATGAATGGGAGCTTAATATAATTGGGGACGGTCCTGAAAAAAAAGAATTACTGAAAATGAGTATTGATTTGTGCATTGGAAAATCTGTAAATTTTCATGGTCACCTAAAAGAATTTTCTTATATAATGAGTGAGGCTGAGATATTTGTCCTTCCTTCTCTTTCTGAAGGGTTTCCAAATGCCCTAATCGAAGCAATGTCAGTTCCACTAGCATGTATAAGTACTAATTGCGTCGCGGGTCCAAGTGATATTATCATAAATAATTATAATGGACTTTTAATAAACGTTGCCGATAGTGATGATTTAGTAAATAAATTAGATGTACTTATAAGTGATGATAAATTAAGGAAATATTTGGCAACTAATGCATATAGCATAAGATCTGAGCTTAAATTCGAAAATATTGCAGAAAGATATTTAATGTTTATGGAAAGTATCGTTTATGGTGATAAGATATGAGGCTTGTATTAAATAATATTGTTTTTAGTCAACAAAAAGCTGGAGGAATATCACTTCTTTGGTCAGAACTTGTAAAGTATATCCTTCATTGCAATATAAAGTGCTTCTTTATTGAATATACTGGTAGTGATTTAAATATATACCGAAAAAATATTGACATAAGTAAAGTCGAGACTAAACAGTATAAATATAATAAAATATTCTCTCTCTTACCAAAAAGCTTTATAAAAATAAAAAAAGATAACTATGTATGCCTTTCAAGTGATTACAATATTTGTAAGTCAAAGAGAATCGGAAATGTAATAGTTGTCCATGATTTTATTAATGAATTCTACGAAAAAAGAATATTTGTAAGGCTTTTTAAAAAATATTATAAAAAAAGAGCTATTTTCTTTTCAGATGCAATAATTTGTGTTTCTGATAATACACAAAAAGATTTAATAAAAATATATCCAAAAATAGATATATCCAAAATTCACGTAGTACATAATTGTGTTTCAAAAGATTACAAAGTATTAAACGATTTAGGTGATTATGAAGTACAGTTCAAGCCTTTTAGTTACGTTGTCTTTGTTGGAAGAAGAAAGGGGTATAAAAACTTTAAAATTGTTGTTGAGGCTTTGCATAAATATTCAGATATGAATCTGGTAATTGTTGGTGGTGGTAAATTATTAGATACAGAAGTCACCCAATTACAATCAAAAATTGGAAGTAGTCGATTTTCTCATATATCTGGAGTTAATAATCATCATTTAAACGTGCTATATAATTACGCTTATGCTTTGATATATCCATCAGAGTATGAGGGTTTTGGTATTCCAATTATCGAGGCACAGGCAGCAGGGTGTCCTGTTATAACGTCTAAAAATTCATCTCTTCAGGAGGTTGGTGGTTTAGGTTGTGTGTATATTGATGATAATACTTCAGCATCTATTGATATTGCATTACAAAAGTTAGAAGATGAAGATTTGCGTAAAAATATAATTCGGTTAGGTTTAATCAATAAAAATAAATTCTCTCCTGCCAAAATGGCAGGTAAATATATTGCTATATGCGATGATATTTTTAATAAAAAATTCTCGAATGATAATAAGGCTTGATTGATGACTAAGAATAAAGATCAAATCGTTTTTGTAAATCAAAGTTCAGGATATCTAATGATCGATATTATTAGAGCATTTGAGGGTCTATATGATGAAAGTATATTGTTAGCAGGTACTGTTAATCCTTTAAATATAGATCTCCCGGAAAAAGTAAAGATTCATTATTTGGCTAAATATAATCGTAATTCTAAATTCCAAAAAGCTATTTCTTGGATTATTTCATTTATTCAAATTATTTGGATAATTAAAACTAAGTATAAAAATGCTTTTTTATTTATTGTTACCAATCCTCCTTTAACAATATTTATACCCTTCTTTTGTAAAAATAAATATTCACTCCTTTTTTATGATATTTACCCGGACGCTTTAACTAACCTTGGTTTTCTCAATAAATCATCATTGTTTGTAAGAATATGGCAAAATGCCAATAAAATTATTTTAAAAAAAGCTTCTCGTATTGTTACTATATCTGAAGGAATGCGTAAATTGCTTGAGCAGTATTCTTGTGATCGAACCGTTGATGTTATTCCTATTTGGACACATAACAACTTCTTTAAAACTAATCCAAGGCATCAGAATATCTTTTTAGCTGAGCACGCTCTTTCTGGTAAATTTATAGTCTTATACTCTGGAAACCTTGGTTATTCTCATGATGTAGATGTAATCATCGATTTAGCAGAGATACTTCAAAATAAAGATATTTTCTTTTTAATTATTGGTAGAGGTGAAAAATACGATAGTATTTCTTTGGAAATATCAAGGAGAAGTCTAAATAATTGTATGATATTACCACTCCAACCATCAAATATTCTACCTTATTCTTTTTCTGCAGCTGATGTCGCTATAGTTACATTGTCAAAAAATGCTTCAAATCTTAGTCTTCCAAGTAAAACATATAATTATCTTTCTGCTGGAGCGCCCTTATTATGTATAGCTGCCTCGGATTCTGAATTAGGTAATCTAGTATCTTCCTATAATATCGGAAGGTGTTTTTCTAAAAATCAAATCAATGAAATGACTGAATATATTTTAAAGCTTAAAAATAACTCTCAATATTATTCCTTACTTAAAACCAATGCATATAGTACGTCACTTCTTTTTGATGTTGATAATGCACTAAGTTTTTTACCTAATGTATAAAAGATATTTTAAAAGAAGTATTGATTTATTCGGCTCAATTATATTTTTATTCTTAATTTCACCTATTTTATTTGTCTTAACTATTATTCTGGTTTTTGCTAATAATGGTTCTCCATTCTTTTTCCATCTCCGTCCTGGTATTCATGGTAAAATATTTCGAATGATTAAGTTTAAAACTATGAATGACGATTGTGATTCTAATGGAAAACTTTTACCAGATATTCAGAGGCTAACTTTAATAGGTAGTTTTATTCGTAGCTACTCGCTTGATGAAATCCCTCAGTTGATAAATGTTCTTAAGGGGGATATGAGTTTGATTGGCCCTCGCCCCTTACTGGTTAGTTACTTGCCCCTTTATAGTCTTGAACATTCACGAAGGCATGAAGTCAGACCTGGAATGACAGGTTGGGCAGCTGTTAATGGACGTAATTCACTTTCATGGGAGGAAAAATTTGATCTGGATGTTTGGTATGTTGATCATGTGACTTTTTTTCTCGATATAAAGATTTTATATTTAACGTTTAAAAAAATGTATAAGCGAGAGGGTATAAATGCAACTGATTATTCTGTCAATATTCCCTTTACTGGTAAATAAAAATCCCTGTTATGAAAAATCGTGTTTTAATTATTGCTCCTCATCCCGATGATGAAGTCCTTGGTTGTGGTGGTATAATAAAAAAATATTCAAAAAATAATGATAATGTTTATGCTCTCATTATGACAAAAGGTAAACCATCTCTTTATTCTGAGGAGAGAGTAAATATAGGCAGAGGTGATGCTTTACGTGCTCATAAAATCTTAGGCATAAATGAAACCAGATTCTTTGATTTTTGTGCTCCTGAGTTAGATCTATGTTCAATCGCCACTATGTCAGAAGCAATTTCCTCCATAATAAAAGAATACAATATTAATATTATGTATATACCACATCGTGGTGATATACATCACGATCATAAAGCCGTTTTCAATGCTTCTATCGTCGCTGCTCGTCCCGTTGGTAATTACACGGTCAGAGAAATTTATGCGTATGAAACTTTATCCGAGACTGAATGGGCTCCACCTTTTGCAGATGATGCATTTATACCAACATATTTTGTAAACATTGCAGATGAAATATCTGATAAGATCAATGCTTTATTATGTTACCAGGGTCAAGTCAAGGAGTTTCCAGCATCAAGATCTGTAACAGCATTAACTGCATTGGCACAATATAGGGGTGCAACTGTTGGATTTACATCTGCCGAAGCATTTATGCATATTCGTTCTATTAAATCATAACATCAGTAATTTATTCATTATTTTATGAAAGATAAGATTCTTGAAATTATGTCAGCTATTGCAATAGACGCTGATTTTGAACTTAAGGCTGATCTTGATGATCAATCTGTGTTACTTGAAAGTGGACTTGATTCGCTTTCTTTTGCTGTGCTTGTTGCTCGTCTAGAAGAAGAGTTTGGTTATGACCCATTCGCTTTAATGGATGAGCCGTTCTATCCCAGGACACTTGGAGAGTTTGTAAACATTTATCAAAAATATGCTCCATAATGTTTGAAACTTTGTTTCAACTTCTTTCTCGCATGCATCAAGATAGTCACTCTATTCTTCTGTCTTCTGAAATTATTACCATTAATTCACTTAGAAATGATGCACTCCTCATTGCTCAACGTTTTCATCTTTTAAAAGGATCCATTGTAGCTCTTTGTGGACTTTCCCCTCATAAGTTAATCCAGATGATTATAGCTTTAGATGGCAATGTAAATGCCATGCTTTTGTTGCCATCATCACTTGATGAAGGTTGCCGACAATCTTTAATTCAGTCTGCTGGTTGTACTCATCTAATTAATGCATCATCAGATGAACCCATAACGATTGCGCCAATAGATAGTTTTTTAACAACAATTGTAACTCCAACAAAATGGTTGCTTGCTACTTCTGGCACAACTGGTTTACCAAAACTGATTGATCATACATTTGAATCTCTTTCTTCTTCAGTCAAGTATGATAAAGTTCGTGCTTCTGAGTTTGTTTGGGGTCTTCTCTACGATCCTTCTCGTTTTGCTGGCATACAGGTTGTGCTTCAGGCTTTGCTTTCAGGTTCTGCGCTGTGTATCGCAGATTCTATGGATTTTGATATTCAAGTCGAAGCATTTATCCATAACAGGGTCAACGCACTCTCGGCTACGCCTTCGTTTTGGAGAAAGTTATTGATGGATGGAAGAGTTTTAGAGCTTCCATTACTTCAGATTACTTTAGGAGGAGAAATTGTTGATCAACTTATTATTGATGCTTTGAAACATAATTTCCCTTTAGCTAGAATAGTTCATATTTATGCTTCAACAGAAGCTGGCGCAGCGTTTTCTGTTAATGATGGTATTGCTGGTTTTCCCCTGAAATGGTTGGACAGCTCTTTGGCCCCACTTCCTTTGCGCCTTCGCGATGATGGTCATTTGCTTGTCAAACCTAGAATTCTCCCTGGAGGCAAGGAAATACTTGATCGTATTGATGAAGATGGTTATCTGGATACGCAGGATCTTGTAAAAATAGAAGGGGAGCGGGTGCGTTTTCTTGGACGGGCATCCGGGGCAATTAATGTTGGAGGGAACAAGGTTAATCCTGAAGAAATTGAATGCTGTATTAGAGAAGTTAAAGGTGTTTTTGACGTTCGAGTTTATGCTAAAAAAAGCAGTATGATGGGGCAGATTGTTGCTGCTGAGATTATTTCCGTATTTGGGGTTGAACCCTTGACTTTGCGTAAAAGCATTTTAACTCATTGTCGAAGGGAGCTTGAAAACTGGCAGGTACCTGCTCTTCTTTCATTTGTATCAGTTTTAAAAGAAACTGCAGCTGGTAAACGAGATAGATTGTCTGTATGAAAATTATTGTTGTTACGGGTGCTACCCGTGGACTTGGCTTTGCTATTTCCCGTCAATGTATTGATGATGGATACAAGGTTGTTGCAGTAGGGCGTTCTATAAGTGATAGTCTTGAGAATCTTATACAGCAACATCCAGCACAAGTTGTCTTTGAGCCTTTCGATTTTTCCGATACGCTAGGAATTCATGAATTTGCCACCCATATTACCAAATCTTGGGGGCGTCCTTGGGGGTTGGTTAATAATGCAGCTATTGGCAACGACGGGGTTCTTGCAACGCTTCATGAGCGTGATATTGCTGCATTGATCAAGGTCAATATTGAAGCTCCTATATTGTTTACAAAGTATTTGCTTCGACCTATGTTGATCAATAGGGTGGGGCGGATCATTAATGTATCCTCGATCATTGCATCGACGGGATTTAATGGCCTTTCGGTCTATGGTGCTACAAAAGCTGCTCTGGCTGGATTTACACGATCATTGGCTCGTGAAGTTGGAAAGGCTAATATTACAGTTAATACTCTTGCTCCGGGTTATATGGAGACTGACATGACCTCTGCCCTCCAGGGAGCAAAACTTGAATCAATAATAAGACGAACCTCTTTAGGGTACCTTCCCAGTGTTACTGATGCGGCTTATGCTGTCAGTTTTCTTCTTAGTGAAAAAGCTGCAAGCGTTACAGGTACGACGATTACAGTCGATGCTGGGAGCACGGCTTGATGTTGAATCTTGAAAATCTTATAGTCCGAAAGGCTGAGGACTCCGATGCATTGTCTGTTGTGAATCTGCTCTCCAATAATGGGTTAAACTCATATTGGAAAGACAACGCTCAGTGGAATCATTTTTATGCTGATTACCCGGAGGGTTCACCGCTGTCATTAATTGCTGAACTTGATGGTAAGGTTATTGGTCATTATGGCCTTCTTCCGGTCAAATTCGGTCAGTGGCCTGCAATGCTTGGACTCCATGCATATGTGGCAGAGCCATATCGTGGGTTAACTGTAATTTCTATGCTGATGCAGGAGGTTGATCGATATACCGTTGCTTCAGGAGCAAAGGCAATATGTGGTTTTGCCAATTCCCAGTTTTCATTGATTAAAAAAACATTTTTTCAATGGAAAATTCCTTTTTGGCTGGGTTTCAAATCCGGGCTCACAGCTGATGACCTGTCAAGAGATAACACACCTTTTTTCTTTTCTTACTCTGAAAAATGGATTCATTGGCGCTTTGGCAGTAATAAAGATGTTTATTTTAGTCGCTATGTGACGAATGACGGAGCTGAACATATACAGTTGCTGAAGAGTAATCAGAATGCCTCGTTGCCTCAAGATATTTTGTCGTTCTGTGAAGGATGGTCAAAGCATTATATTTTTTCTAAAGAGCAAAAGAATCAATTCTGTCAGCCTTTTTCTGTTAAAGCTTATGATCAAGAGCTGATTGATGCTGGTATTTACAAGGGAGAAAACTGGTTTATCGAAATGGGGGATTCTGATACCTTCCGCTATAAACCATGGGATGGGTTTAAATTAGATGAAGTAATATTAAGTTAATGAAAGATTTATTGATATATGGTGCCGGAGGGTTTGGGCGTGAAATTGCATGTTTGATTAATACTATTAATCGGGTTAAAGTTCAGTGGAATCTTCTTGGTTTTATTGATGATGGTATTCAGCCTGGTGAAAATAATAGGTATGGGAGTGTTCTTGGAGGCCTCTCAAAATTAAATACCTTCCCTAATAATGTAGCTGTCGTCTTTTCAATCGCTTCTCCAGATATATTGCATTCACTTGTTTCTTCTATTACAAATCCATTGGTAACCTTTCCAAACATTATTGCGCCTAATGTAAATATCTTTGATCAAGAAGCATTTTCGATAGGAAAGGGTAATGTTTTATTTTTCGGCTCCAGGATAAGCTGTGATGTTCAAATAGGTGATTTTAATCTTTTTAATGGTTTTGTCTCTTTGGGCCATGATGTGACCATGGGTAGTTTCAATGTTCTTGGACCTTCTACAAGAGTATCCGGAAATTCTACCGTAGGGGATAGTAACTTCTTTGGCGTACAGTCTATCGTTCTTCAAGGCATGAAGATAGGTGATCATACAAGGATTGGACCTAATTCTGTAGTTATTCGAAATACAAAAAGTAACTCCCTTTATTATGGTAATCCAGCTAAGCTAGTCAAGCTGTGATTATCTCGTATCAATTTGAAACAAGTTTGAACGTATGGCTATACTGAAGTGTAATAATATTTCGATAAAAGGAATAGCTGCTTGCGTTCCTCAGCACATCGAAGATAATAAGTCTTTGGCTTTGCTTGGTGGTAGTGAGGAAGCTGAACGATTCATTGGAACCACAGGTATAGAATTTCGGCATACTGTTAATGGAGCTGGTATTTGTACCTCTGATCTTTGTTTTGAAGCTGCTGAGCGTTTATTGAAGGAACTTGAGTGGGGGAGTGATGAGGTAGATTGCCTGATTTTTGTCTCGCAGACACCCGACTACATTCTTCCGGCTACAGCCTGTATATTGCAGCATCGGTTGGGGTTGTCTACAGATTGTTTTGCCATGGACATATCGCTTGGTTGTTCTGGTTGGGTTTACGGTCTTTCAACTATTGCCTCGCTCATGGCATCCGGGACGATTAAAAAGGGGTTGCTTTTGACTGGTGATACAACAACAGTAACCAAGTCTCCCAGAGATAAAAGTACCTACCCCTTATTTGGCGATGCAGGTACCGCCACGGCTTTAGAGTATGCTGAAGGGAGTGGTAGTATGATGTTCCACATGGGTACTGATGGCAAGGGTTTTGATTCCATCATGATTCCTGACGGAGGCTTCCGCAACTTTTACAACGAACACTCTTTAATAACTGAGGAAGTAGAGCCGGGAATCTATCGTAACCGCCTTCAAAGCATCCTGAATGGTCCGGCCGTTTTTACATTCGGCATTACCAAAGCACCGCGTAGTGTCAATACCTTGCTTGAACATTTCCAACTCAGCAAGGATGACATTGATTATTTTGTCTTTCATCAGGCAAATTTGATGATGAACGAAAAAATCCGCTCAAAGTTAAAAATCGATCCCTCAAAAGTCCCGTACTCCCTACGCGAATACGGCAACACCTCATCGGCCTCAATCCCTCTTACCATTGTTGCCGAATTGGCCCCAGTATTGAAGACGGGCAATCACCGCATCCTCGCCTCAGCATTCGGTGTGGGGTTATCATGGGCCAGTGTCGTCTTCGATACAACCAACTTGGTATGCCCTGACGTAATTCTACTAAACGCGTCACCCAAAACAATTCCACAATAAAACACGCCATTCGTAGGGGCGACCCTTGTGGTCGCCCTCCCTGGTCGTTTTCCATTTTTCCATTATCCCATAACCCTTAACAAAAAACCATTATGTCCGACAAATTCATTGATCTTTTCAAGGAAACCCTCGAAATCACTGACGATTCCGTTCAGCTCGACACAGAATTTCGCAAGCTCCCCCAATGGGACTCCCTCGCATTCTTATCCGTAATAGCCATGATCGACGAAGAGTACGACGTAGTAATCGAAGGCAACGATTTCATAAAACTGATCACCGTAGCCGACGTTATCAACGAAATCAAAAACCGCTCCTAAAACCCAACACCGCTTCTATTCATTCTATGTATGTTGGGGTGATACCCGAACCCCAACATATCCTGAAACCGATGCAAACTATCTTAACTTTTAAAAAGTTGCCAACTGCCAACTGCCCACTGCCAACTCTCTTCTCTTCCCTCGGCACTCAGTACTCAGCACTCAGCACTTTCTTTCACCACTCAGCACTTTCTTTCTCATCACTAAGGAAAAAAGGATCATGATTGACAAAATCAAATCCGCAGTTATCAATGGTAATATTGAGTGGCAAAAGCATGCACTTGAAAGAATGTTGGAAAGGGGAATTGCAACCAATAGTGTAAAAGAGGTATTGCTAACAGGAGATATTATTGAGACATATCCTACAGATAAACCATATTCCAGTTATCTCATTGCAGGAATTGATGGTTTGGAAGTATTTCACGTTGTCGTAGCTTTAGATGAAAAAAGTGAAATTTGTTATATTATTACAGCGTACAGGCCTGATTTGAAGCATTTTGAGTCCGATTTAAAAACCAGAAGAACATGACTTCGCTCAGCACTCAGCACTCAGCACTCAGAACTACCAACTGCCCTTTGTGCGGAGGCGACAAAGCACCCGGCAAAACAACAATGACGGTAGAGCTTGGTTACGGTATTGTCGTTATCAGAGACGTTCCCGCTAAAGTCTGTGCCTTATGTGGAGCTGATTGGATTGATGATGCCATTGCAGAGAAGATTGAAAACATCGTAGAAGAAGCCCGAAAAAAACACAGTCAAATGGAAGTTATCAGCTTAAAAGCCAGCTAACCTCAACGTTCATTTGCCAACTGCCCACTGCCAACTGCCAACTCTCTTCTCTTCCCTCGGCACTCAGCACTCAGCACTTTCTTTCTCAGCACTCAGAAATTTGCCAACTGTTTTATCTTCGACTGCCCACTGCCCACTGCCAACTCTTTTCTCTTCCCTCGGCACTCAGCACTCAGCACTTTCTTTCTCAGCACTAAAAAATTTGCCAACTGCCCACTGCCGACTGCCAACTTTCCTGCTTTCACTCAGCACTCAGAACTCAGCACTTTCTTTCAGCACTTATCCCTTTTAAAATGGCCCTGTTAAAATATACCGGAGTTGGCATTCGCGGACTTGCAGCTGCAGTGCCGCGTAATGTCATTAAAAACTATGAGTACACCACCTATTTCCCAGCCGAAGAGGTAAAGCAGGTCGTCGATAAAATCGGCATTGTCGAACGCCGATTTGCCGATCCTCATATCTGTTCTTCTGATCTATGCTTTGCAGCAGCAGATAAGCTCCTTAATGATCTCTCTGTTCCTCGTGATGAAATTGACCTCCTTGTTTTTGTGTCACAGACCCCTGACTTCCGTATGCCGGCCACCTCAATTCTTCTTCAGCACAGGCTTGGACTTTCAGAAAGCACGATTGCGTTTGACTTAAACTTGGGATGTTCAGGGTTTATCTATGGCATGTCGGTTATCTATGCCATGATGGAGCGGAGTGGTCTTAGACGGGCGCTGTTGCTTGATGGAGAAACCCGTTCACGCATTTATTCTCCAAAGGATAGAAAAACCGCCTTTATTTTTGGTGATGCTGGTGCCGCAGCTCTTATTGAGCGTGATGAGAATTATGGAGAGAGCTTTTTTTCTCTTAATTCGGATGGATCAAAAGAGGACTTGATCAAGATGGATGCAGGTGGGTATCGTAATCCGACGACACCGGAAACTTTGAAGGAACGTGTTGTTGATGAGTTCGGCAATATTCGCAGCGATGAGCATGGGTATATGAACGGAAGCGACGTGTTCAATTTTGTCATCAGCCGGATTCCGGCCGATATCAAAAGGGTGATGGGTTACTCTGGTACTGATATTACAAGTCTTGACTATTTTCTCTTTCATCAGGCTAATGATTTTATCAACTCTTACCTTGCCCGAAAGTTGAAGCTTGATCCTGAAAAAGTACCGGCCACCATTGCGAAGTTTGGTAACACTTCGTCTGTCTCTATACCGTTGACGATGGTCTCTGAAATGCAGGGAAAACTGTCAGGCAAAAAGGTGCTTCTTTCAGGTTTTGGCGTTGGAATGACTTGGGCAACCTCTGTGATACAACTTGGCGACTGTTTCGTCAGTGATCTGGTTGAAATTTGAAAAGTATGGCTATGACCTATAATCCGTTTTCTTTAAGTAGTAAAACCATCCTTGTAACTGGTGCCTCTTCTGGCATAGGAAGAGCAACAGCAATTGAGTGTTCACGACTAGGTGCTAAAGTGATTATTACTGGTCGAAACCAAGATCGGTTGCAAGAAACACTGTCAGCGATGGAAGGTAAAAGTCACTCTATAGTGCTGGCTGATATAGCGAATAGTGAAGGTCTTGAGTTATTGGTTGCGGCACTCCCTCCATTGCATGGAGTTGTTCATTCGGCTGGAGTTCTCAAGAGATTACCCTTGAAATTTGTCAATGAAGCAAATCTTGCTGAGCTAATGCAGATCAATTTTATAGCACCAGCATTATTGACTCGTTATCTTTATAAAAAGCAACTTCTGACAAATGAGGCCTCTATTGTTTTTATTTCTTCAGTAGCCTCTTCCTATGCCTCGCTTGGCAATATCATGTATATGGCTTCAAAAGGGGCACTCAATTCATTCATGAAAGGAATAGCCCTTGAACTTGCACAATCGGGAATAAGAGCAAATGCTGTTCAGCCTGGCATGGTAAAAACAAAACTGACAGTCTTAATTTCAGATTCAGAAATTGAAAAAGATGTTAATCGATATCCCTTAGGTCGATATGGTACGCCGGAAGAGGTTGCCTATGGAGCTATCTATTTACTGTCAGACGCCACCAAGTGGATTACTGGAACATTGCTGACAATTGATGGGGGGTTGACGTTACGCTAAATAGCGGGAATTTATAAAAAATACGTATGCCAAAAGAAAGTAATCTTGTTTACCGTCCAGATATTGATGGCCTTCGAGCAGTCGCTGTATTACCTGTTATCTTTTATCATGCAGGTATTCCCGGCTTTTCAGGAGGTTTCGTAGGTGTAGATATTTTTTTTGTGATTTCAGGATTTCTCATCACATCTATTATTCTCAAAGAAGTCAATGAAGGAAAATTTTCTATTGCTCGATTTTACGAACGTCGCATAAGAAGGATTTTTCCGGCGTTATATCCTGTAATTCTTGCGACCTTTATTGGTTCTTGGTACCTTTTGCATGTTGTTCCTTTTAAGCAGTTTGCCGAGAGTGTTGCCACAACTGCCCTTTTTTGTTCCAATATTTTGTTTTGGCTGAAATCAGGTGATTATTTCGCAGCTCCTTCAGCTGACATGCCATTACTGCACACGTGGTCGCTTGCTGTTGAAGAGCAATTTTATATTGTGTTTCCGCTTTTTCTCGTTGCCATTAACCATTTTTTAAAAAGGAAATATTTTCCATGGATACTTGCCATGGCTATTATTTCTTTTGCGGTAAGTGTATATGGAATGCAAGTAAATAAGTCAGCGACGTTTTATATGGCTCCAACCCGTGCCTGGGAGTTATTAGTTGGTTCTATTGTAGCGCTGAATGTCATTCCTTCGATTAAAAGCGACGTTCTCAGAAACACTATTGCGGTGCTTGGTATTGTTTTAATTGGGTATAGCGTTTTTTTCTTTACTGAAGCTACCCCATTTCCAGGGACTGCTGCGTTACTTCCTGTTTTAGGTGCTGGGTTTCTCCTTTTCAGTGGTCATGGAAATTCAACGGCTGTCGGTAAAGTTCTCTCTTTTCGCCCGTTCGTTTTTACCGGCCTTATTTCCTACTCCCTGTATCTTTGGCATTGGCCTCTGCTTGTATTTTCGAAATACTATTTTATGAGGACTTTGACTCCACCGGAAACAGTAGGAATCATTACTCTGACGTTTATAGTTTCGATTAGCTCATGGAAGTTTATTGAACAACCTTTTCGAGGCAAAGCACCAATATTTGCTAAGCGCCGAAGACTGTTTGCTGCTTCTGGTTTGGTGATGGCAGTGGCCGTTGTTGCCGGAATTTTTGTATTTAAAAAAAACGGTCTACCCTCTCGCTTTGCAGATAGCAAAATGATTTTTGCTGTTGAAAGTGATCCTGTTTGGAAACCAGAAACGTGGGCAGGAGGCTCTCTTGTTGTTAAGAATGTTAACGCAGTAAAACTTGGCAATCCTAAGATAAAGCCCTCATTTGTCTTATGGGGTGATTCTCATGCACAGGCTTTATCCCCTGGTTTATCAAGTGTTGCAAAGCGTTATGGGAGATCTGGGTTCATTATTAGCAGAGGAGGTTTTCCGCCGTTGCTTTTGAATGGAACAACACTGCAAAGTTATTCAAAGCAGGAGTTTGACGATATTCTTCTTTTTATCTCATCACACAGAGATCTTAAGACTGTTATTTTGGCAGCCTCATGGGGTGGAGATAAGGACCGGGCCGAATATGAGAATTCAATACATCGCACTGTGCATAAACTTGTCAGTATAGATCGTGATGTTGTGCTTGTTGCAGATGTACCACGCATGAAGTACGATATACCTCATGCCATGTTTATGGCTTACCGTACAGGTCGCAAACTTCAGGATATTTTACCATCGCCATTACAAGATCTATTGCCAACAAGAGCCGAGTATAGTGGACCCCGATTTTTAGACAGCGGTTTAAGATGTTAACTTGCCCTCAAAAGGAGCAGGTAATGACAAAAAGGACACGAAAAATTTTCAGCAGTGACTTGAAGGCCAAGGTGGCGCT
>Ga0118677_10001099_pt1 | contig 58043 bp, 28 predicted proteins | sample AliMusrvi5mmetaG_FD_86154 | JGI IMG/M metagenome (GOLD analysis project Ga0118677, IMG submission 86154)
ACAACGTCCTGCGGGAGCCCAGACCCGTGAAGAGTTCGGACATTGGGAAATGGATCTGATCGTGGGTCCTGCTCGCGGATCTAGCGCCGCGCTGTTGACCCTGGTGGAACGCAAACACAGGCACATCCTTATCCGCAAACTGCCCGATAAGTCTCAGGCGAGTGTCTTGCAGGCCCTCCGGGGGATCGAACGACACTATGGACCCAAATGCTTCCGGCAGATCTTCAAGTCCATTACCACAGACAACGGCAGTGAGTTCCTCGACTTCGAGGCCCTCGAAGCATCCTCCCTCTGCTCCCAGCCCCGCACGCGCGTCTTCTACGCCCACGCCTATGCATCCTGGGAGCGGGGCTCAAACGAAAATGCCAACAGAATGATCCGCAGGTTCGTTGCCAAAGGCTGCGATATCGCTCGCCTTACCAAGCACTCCGTCGCCGCAATCCAAACCTGGATCAACAACTACCCTCGCAGGATCATCGCCTTCGCCGCCCCAAGCCAACTCTTCAACAACGAGCTCAAGGCCATCGCTTAACCATGAACAACGACCACTACCTGCGGCATTTAACTTTACAACCTACCTTTTCAACGTTCAAGTCCAGCGCATTTTCCTGTCTGCGTCCGTCCTCTTCCGTCTGTCCGTGAGCGTCAGTGTCTGTCCGTGTTAGTCTATGTTAATTCTCGCCTTTGTATGCAAATCCGGTTGCACTTTATTGGCAATCATTGGAGTATGTGCGCCATGACTGATGCATTGCTTGGGGTGTTGCTGATTGTGGCCACCGGCCTGATCTGGGCGGTGATCGGCGCATTTTTCAGCCACGTGGCGCAGCGCGGCTTGAAGGTGCTGGCCTTCGGGATGGTCATGACCCTGTGCGTCTCGTTTTTGGCATGGAGCTTGTTGTGCCACTGGCCCGCGGTGCTGCACGGCGGCCTTCCGCGCGCGCGGGATTTTGTGCCGCTCATGGCCCTCGCCGGCATCCTGAACTGGTCCGGCATGCTCCTGATCATGGCTGCCATGCGGCGCGGGCACCAGGCGGGCAGCTGGACCGTGTCGCAGTCGGCGATGGTCGTGCCGTTCCTGGCCGGGATTGTTTTCTGGCATGACCGGCCGACGACGCTCAATATGACGGGGGCCGTCCTGATCCTGCTGGCCGTGGTAGTGTTTGGCTTGCGCTCGGCCAGACACGAGCCGGGCTCGCAAGCCAGGCCGTGGTTTCACATCGCCCTGATGGCCTTTTGCATCATCGGCGTCTCCCAGACCTTCTGCACCATCCCGTCCCACTGGGCGGGCTGGTCGGATGCGGGCGGCCTGCGCGTCCCGGTCTTCACCTCCGCGGCCCTGGCATTCCTGGCGACGGCCTGCGCCATCCGGCGGGAGTGGCCCGGCCGGCGCGAAGTGGTTGCGGGCAGCCTATGTAGCCTGGCGGGGCTGGCGGGCAATTACACGTTTTTTGCGGGTATGGATCTGATGGCCACCCGGCATCTGGTGGCGCTGGTCTATCCCACGGCGATCGGCGTCTGCATGACGGCATTTGTCCTCTACACGCGCTTCTGGGGCAAGGAGCGGCTCGGCTGGGGCGGGCTCGCGGCCCTGGGCCTCGGCGTGGCGGGGGTTGCGTTGTTGGCGGTGTGAATAACAGGGAGAAAGTCGCATGATCAGGGATTTGACGCAGGATACCGCGGTGCTGCAGAGTGGGTACTGGCGCGTGCAGATTGATATTGCCCGTCCGCACGTGGTGGGCCTGTGCGCGGATCCGCAAGGATGCGGCAGCTTCTGTCAGGAAATCCTCGAGCCCGGGTGGGGCGCGGACAGCGCCATCGAGCTGGCGGACGGCTTCCACAGCTCGCGCAGCAGCGCCGGGCATACAGTGGCGGCTGAAGGCGACAGCCGGCTGCATATCCGCAATATCCGCATCAACGACCTGGCCGTCATGGACTGGATGTTCGAGCTGGCCGGTCCGGAGCGGAGCGTGCTGAAGATCGGCGTGCGCCGCGAAATCCTGCGCTCGGTAGACGCTGTGACGGACCTGGTCTTCGGTCTGCACGCGCTGCGCGAGTTTGCCTTCTGGTCGCGCCCGTCGCTGCGGTTCGGGCACGACCCGGTCCATGATCGGCGCGAGGGCTACTGCCTGTATGAGGAGCGCCGGCAGCGGCGCGTCATCGGCTACCATGCCAGCGCGGAGCTGAATCCCTTTGTGGTCCACGGTTCGCCCTCCTACCCGGACATCGCACAGCGCATCTCCGGCGGCCACCACCACGTCGAGCAGCACTACACGCAGCATGTGACCTTCGGGCTCAGCTCCATGGATTTTTCCGGCGGCCCGCAGCCGCTCGAGCCCGGATGCGGCGAATGGACCATCGAGTTTTCGCCGGCCCCGCAGGGCGCGTGCGCCCCGGTGTCGTTCCAGTCCGGGCATGCGGGCGTGGATGCCTTTGTCCCGGCCTTCTTTGACGGCTACCTGCTCTCCTCCGTGGCCTGCGAACACGAGCATTTCGGCAACAATCCCTACCGCCACGCCTATTGCCCGGGCGCGGTGGACAACCTCGCCCGCGGCTTCCTGGTCACCGACCGGCGAAGCTGGTCGGAACCGCAGGGCGACATCGAGGCGCGCTGGCGGCAGCACATCCGGCGGACGCTCAAGGAGGGGCTGCGTCCCGACGGCAGCCCGATGATCATGATGGACTCCGGCGTCTGGCAGGATGCCTGCGGCACGGTCACCGGCCGCATGCCCGCCTGGTCGCATGAAACCATCTTCTTCAACACCTGCTTCCTGCATCTGTTGAAGACCGGCGATGCGGCCTTTGCACGGGATATCCTGCCCTTTGCGGTGCCGCATCTTTCGCGGCTGCTGGCGCTCGACACGGATGGCGACGGCCTGCTGGAAAATCCCATCCCCGGCACTCCGGGTTCGCCCGCCTCAACCTACAATGACAATCTCTGCATCGGCCACAAGGACGGCTACCTCAACGCCATTGCCCATGAAACCCTGCTGCGCGCCGCCAGCCTGCTCGAATGGCTGGACGATCCCGCCATGGCCCGGAAATTCCGCGGGGCGGCCGGCGGGATTGCGCGGGCGTATAACGAACAGCTCTGGGACGAGGCCGCGGGCCATTACCTCGGCTGGATTGACGTGCAGGGCGGGCGGCATGACGCCTGGTACACGCTCACCAACTTCCCGGCCGTCACCTCCGGCCTGGTGCCGCCGGAGCGCATGCGCCGGATGATGCAGTCCTTCCGCGCCCATCCCAACCACCACCGCATCTTCGCCGCGGGCGTCAACCTTGATCCCATCCCCGCGGACGACATCACCCATGTATGCGGCCGGTTCGGGCTCTGGCTCAACGGCGGCGTCCTCCTGGGCCCCGCGTCCCATGAGCTCTACGCACGCGCGGTGGGCGGCGGAGCGGAATGCGCGTGGGAGATGCTGCGCGATGTGGTGCGGCAATGGGAAAAGGACCGCCTGTGCGCCACGCCGCTGTTCGACTGGTGCCGGCCGGGCTGGCAGGAGAAGGTGGAGCCTCGCCAGGTCTATACCGGCAAGAACGCCTTCACGTGGGTTGATGGCCCGGGCGCCACCGGCGCGGGGACCGAGCCGTATCTGGGCGACGGCGGCGCCATCCTGTGGGCGCTGTACAACGGGATGCTCGGCATCCGTTCCGACTTCCAGGGCCTGTCGTTTGCCCCGCACCTGCCGCAGCCACTGCGGGACGCCTGCGTGGCGGTCCGCCTCATGGGCCGGCGCTTCGAATGCCGGTATGAAGGGTTTGGCGACCGCCTGTGCGGCCTTCGCGTCAATGGCCGCGCGGTGGACTTCAATACCCCGCTGCCATGGTCCGCGGTTGAAGAGGGCTGCGTGCTGGATATTCTGCTGGCCCCCTGACGCGGGCGTTGTGGCGGGCGTTGCAGTTTGCAGGTTTGGGTTGTGGTGACTACGCTGGGTTGTGAGACAGGAGTGCAGGACATTGAAAGTGAAGATTCTTTATATCGGGGTCTTTGGGCTTGTTGCGTTCAACGCATACGCTGGCGATGCCAATTTCGTGGCGTCATTCGATGCTCAATGGCGAGCACAAAACGCGTCCAACGTTTTGGCGTATGTTGAATCGCAGGTGGCGACAAACAGGAGTGTCGAAACCCTCTTTGCCCGTGGTCTCGTTGCAGCCTTCCTTCAGAAATGGGGGCGCGGTGCGACAAACTACTTTGGTCAGGCTATTGCCGAAGCACGGCGTAATACCACTTACTCGGAATCTGGTCGGTCGAATGTGGTTCAAGTGATTACACAGATTAAAGGCTCCTTTGACGCTTTAGTTGGCGACGGTAGCGAGGTGTCGAATTCGGTGCCGACATGGGATACCAAAAGTCATATAGAAATCTTCCGTGAGTCGGGCGATCAGGTGCCATTCCTGGACGTTCTCAATGGAATCGCAAATTCCCAGTGATGGGGAACAGCGCAAAATTTAGAGATTACAGAGAAGGAGCGAAAGCCAGCACCATGACATCCTTGGGCAAGTCAAAGTGTCGTCTTTCCTCCTGTTTAATACGTAAGTTCCTCCATGTCGTAAAAGTATAAATCAGCGTTCGTTTTTTGCATTGTGCAAAAACCGCTACAGACTATGATAACCCGGAAAATTTGCACGGATTGGGTTTTGTGTGTTTCGCGTGTTTCGTAGTTGAAGATGGATGTCTGGAAGATTTGTGTGGATAAACCATAAAGGAGCCTGTCATGCCGCGTAAGCCTGCCAAGGAAAGTTCGCCCGCCAGAAAGTTATGTTTCAGCCCCCGCACGAATGACCTCAAGGAGTTCGAGGCGCTGGCCCGCGAGGCCAAGGCCGTTGGCTTCACGCATCTTTTCATTTCCGATCTGTTGGAGAAGACCACCTACTGGGGCGCGGAGAAGGACAGCCCTTGGTGCGAGTGGTCGGCCGTGATCCCCTCCGTGTTCAAGCACGTCACCGTGCCGGGCATGGAGGATGCGTATCCCGCCGACTGGGTCAAGCGCCAGATGGCCTTCATGAAGGCCAAGCACAAGATTGCCGAAAAGCTGGGCATGCGCGCCGCGTATTACGGGCTGGAGCCGCACTTCTTCCCCGAGCCGGTCTATGAAAAACATCCGCAGTGGCGCGGCTCTCGCGCGGACAACAGCCTGCGCGCCGTGGGCATGTATTATGCCCCGAACACGGACCACCCGGAAGTCAAGGCGCTCTACCGCGCCGCGTTCCGCAAGCTGGCCGAGGAATGCCCGCTGCTGGATGCGTTCCAGTTCCACACCAATGACTGCGGCGCGTTCTATCCGTGGAGCAAGCGGCTGTTCAACGGCGTCAACGGCCCCACGGGTTACGAGAACCGCGACATGGGCACCAAGGTCGTGGAGTTCATGAAGGTCATCCGGCAGGGCCTGGCCGACGGCGGCACGGATGCCAACATCTTCAGCTCGGTCTATACCTGGTTCAACGATGATGAGACCAAGCTGGTCCTGCGCAGCATGGAGCCCGGCATCGGCCTGGTCGGCACCGCGCCTGCGCCCCACGTGGCCGAATGCTCGATGGTGAATGTAGGTTCCTGGGGCGGGCACGGCGTGTTCCGGCCGTTCCCGACCGTGGACCGCCTGCCGACCCCGTCGGCGCTCATCGCGGGGGTTGCGAACCTGAAGAACTCGCCTGCGCTGCATTTTGTCACGGGCGGCAATGCGCCGGAATATTTCGAGGCGTTCCGCATCGCCATGGACATGCCGGCCGCCACCACCGACAAAAAGCGCATGGACGTCATGATGCGCATCGCTGCCGGGCTCTATGGCGAGGCCGTGGCCGAGGAGGTCGTGGATGCGTGGCAGGCGCTGGACCGCGCCGAGATCATGATGGGCAGCGGCATGGTGGATCCCGGCGGCGGGCCGGTGTTCCTGCGCTGGCTGACTCGTCCGCTGGTGGCGCACCAGGAGCTGCTGTCCGAGGACGAGATCAGCTATTGGGCGCCTTACCTTTACCAGTCCAAGGGCGCGCAGCCGGATGAGTGGCTGAACTACCTCAATCTGGAAGGGCCCCGCATGGTGGAGACCTGGAATGAAGCCGGGCATATCTGCTGCGCCAGTGACGGCGTGGAAGGCACGCTGGCGGCCGCCGCCGGCATGCTGGAAGCCGCCGCGACCCGCGCCACCCGGCCCGGTGCGTCCGACCGGCTGATCGCGGACGGCTTCCGCATCCGCGCCCTGCGCAGCATGGTGCTCTCGGTCCGCCATTTCCTGCAGGTGGCCACATTGAGCCAGCTGCGTGACGAGGTGAATGCCGTTGCGCCGAAGACCACGACCATTGACCCCCTGCCGATGCGCATGCCCAAAGGTGACCTCGGCGACAAGGGGCTCTGGTTCATGTACCGCGCGCTGCGCTGGGAGCTGGACAACACCGTGGAGCTCATCGACCTGATGAAACGTTCGCCCGTGCCGCTGTTCCACACCGCGCCGAATCCGTCTTTCACCGGGCCGTTCTATCTCGAGCAAAATCTTCTCGAAAATCTGGAGAAGAAGCTCGCGATCATGCTCAAGCACTGGCGTTCGGCGGAGATCGGCTATTACAAGCCCACGCTGGGTGGCTGATTTTGCGGAAGGCGGGAACGGAAGACAGCGGGGCAGTGCGTTTCAGAACCGGAATGTCACGCATTCGGCCGTCAAAAGGGTTGGACGATTTCATCCCGTCTGGTTCGTTGCTTACAGGCGCTGCGGATACTTATCCAGCGGCGCCTGAGACGCCTGCCAGCCGGGACAAACTTATCCAGCCGTTTTGCCGGCAGAAAACCGAATGCGTGCCATGGTTCGCCTCATTTTGCCCGGAGGCAAAATGATTTCAGAACGTTCGTCGTTACCTCCTCCGTCTCCTTCCTTCTGCGATTTCCGAGGGTAGGGCGAACTCTTCGAGTGAGCCGTCTTGTAATCCGCAGTTCCGGCTCCTCCGACTCCAAGAGACAAGCCGTCCGAGCAAATCTGATTTGATCGGACCTCCTCTGGTCAGGAACTCCGTGTCTCAGTGTCTCCAGCGAAGCGGGTGGTGAGTTCCGGAACTTTGCGCCCTTTGCGTGAAAAATCTGATGCCGGCTTTCGCGTCCTTTAGCGTGTTTCGTAGTTAAATCCTCTGTCTTTTCCTCAAACGCCCGCTGCGGTGAATCTGCAATTTAATGACTTGAAAATTCCATATTTCCTAACAGTATAGAAATAGAACCTATCTCAAAATTGTTTTGGCCATGACACAGCGGGTTCCGCCCTGTTCGCAAGGCGCGCGCCGGGGGTCAATACCCGCAGCGGTCTTGGCCCTCGGCGAGGAACGCCGCGGCAGGGTGGAATACGCCGTGCCCGCAGCGGGTGGCATGTCTTTTCGCGCCGGGCGGCGTTGTCTGTTCGGGGGAAAGACCGCCTTGGGTATTCCCGCCCGAACATCCGCCTTGCCCGGCACGAAAACTCATGCCATCATGACTCAAACCAATTTTGAGATAGGTTCTAAAAGTCGAAACAAAAGGAGTTGCGCCATGTCCCGACAACTGAGCTGTTCCGCTGTGACGCATGCGCATATCAACCCCGTGATGCATCCCCGGCTGGGCGTGCAGGTTGATGGCCGGTCCGTGGTCCGCTATCTGCGCTTCCGGCGGCGGGTGCGCCTTGACCATCTCGACCTGCCCCATGTCCGCGCGGGCCGCTGGGAGCCCGAGGTGCCGACCCATCCGGCGCATGTCGTGGTCAGCGTCCTCGACGGCAACGGCTGGCGCGTGGTGAAAGAGGTCGAATTCCCCGCCGATCCCCGGATTTCCGGCGAGGGCCTCGACCATGCGACCCTTCCGGAGGAAATGCAGAAGCGCTACCAGGCGGTTTTTGACGGGCCGCCCCTGCGGATTGACCTCGACGGCATCGAGACGGACCATGTGCGCGTGGAGTGCGACCGCGAGCACCCCATCTGGCAGAACCACGGCGACTGCAGCACCGGCGCGGCCGGTTACGCGGTGCCGTTTGGGCTCCTCAACAAGCTTACCGCGCATGGCGGGGAGCTTGAGTCATTGCCGGACACCGCGGCCTATTACCAGCCCATCCTCAAGATCGGCGCCGTGGCTCCCCGTGCGCCGCGCGGAATGTCCGTGCGGCGGCATCTCCACGACATCGTGTTCGAGGGCCGGCATCTCTCGGTGGCGTTCTCGCTGCGCCGCCCGGTCCTGACGCATCTCGGCTGGGATGCGGAAGGGTTCGGCCAGGCCGGCCGCAACCGCCTGGTCACGCGCCGCCTCGAGACCTTCCTCGGCGCGACCTCGGCCGCCGGTGCGAGCGGGCCCATCGTGCGCACGCCGCAGATCGACTGCGGCGCGAGCCACTGGACCGGCACGGTCAGCGTGCGCGGCAACCGCGTTCATTACCGCAACCTGCGCTGCGCTTCGGGCGTACGGCTCGATGCGGTCTTCACCGTGGAGCCCGGCCGCCTGCTGCTGGAGCTCACCCAGTCCGCGGAGCACGACACGCCGGTCATGGAGGCCGAGGCCTGGCGGCTGGCGTGGGATCTCAAGAAGGGGATGACGGCCGCCGCGGCCGCGCCGACGCACCGTGCGTGCCGCGCGGGCGACGTGCACCTGCCGGCCATGTTCGCGAGCGACGCGGTGGGCTGCCTGTCATGCCGTGTGCTCGAAGGGCCTGAAGACAGGGTGCGCCTGCAGGTGGAGAGCTACCGCGATAGCGGCGTGAACACCGCCGGCATCGTCCTGGCATCCGCGCCCGCGTCCGGAGGTCCGCTTGTCGTCACGCGCAGGCCCGTGCGGGCCGTGATCGAGCTGGCCGTGTCCAATCTGCAGCCCGTCGTGACGAACCGGAAGGCAAAGGTGCCGCCGGCGCTGCGCAAGCATTGGGCCTCGGTCTTCTCGAATTTCCGGTCCGAATATGCGGGCTTCTCGAACCACGGGGCTTCGACGAACTGCCACGTCAACCAGCACGGCTGCATCGATCTGTGCGCGTTCACGGCGCGGCCGGAGGTCGGACCCGATCCGCTGGACCTCGCACGCTTCACGGTCCAGCGCGGCCTGCTTGACGGCAGCGGCTATGGCTACTGGCGCAACCTCTATCTGGATGCCGATCCGATCCTGGTGTCGTCCGCCGGCCGCATCCACCAGGCCCGGCCGGATATGCGCTGGCTGCGGCAGATCCGTCCCGGACTGGTCGAGGCCGCGCAGCGCATGCTCGGCACGATCGGCCCGGAGGGGCTGGCCGTGTGCCGCGATCTTTCCGGCAACTCCGGCTCGCACCGCTGGAGCTCCAACGCCTGCGACATGGTGGGCTTCGGCCACATGGATGCCTATGTCAACGCCTGGACCTACCGCGCGCTGCGCAATGCCGCGGCGCTGCTGAAGGCGGCGGGTGATGCGGCGCTCGCGGAGCGCTGCCACGCCGCGGCGCTCGGCATGCGCGCGCCCTTTGCGCAGTATCTGGTGAATCCCGAAACCGGCTGGGTGGCCGGCTGGCGCAGCCGCGACGGGCAGCTGCACGATGCCGCCTATGTGTGGGTCAACGGCTTCGTCTGCGCCTTCGGCGTGCTGGAGCCCCGCATCGCGAAACGGGCGCTGACCCGGCTGGAGGCGCTGCGCATGAAGATGGGCCTGCGGGACTGTCCGCTCGGCGTGCCGATCAACCTGTGGCCGATCCCGGAGGCCGATCAGCCGGCGCACGTCAGCGCGGGCGCCACCTCCGCCCAGCTCGAGATCTTCTGCAACGGATCCATCTGGCCGGGCAGCATGGAGTACTATATCCGGGCCTTGTCGGTCCACGGGCTCAAGGCGAACGCGCGCAAGCTGGCGCGGGACCTGGAGGAGGGGTACCTCTCCGATGTCATGTCCCCCGGCATGTCCGAAGGGGCCGAGTTCTTCTCGTGGGAAGGCATGGCCTGCGGCTATGAGGGCACGTTCGTGCTCAACTTTGGCACGCTGTATGCGCTGGCCATTGACCGGGGCCTGTTCCTGCCGCCTGCGCCGGAGTGGTGGCCCGAGGGCGGCTGATTGCGGAAGGCAGCGGGGCGGTGCGTTTCAGAACCGGAATGGCACGCATTCGGCCGTCAACAGGGCTGGACGATTTCATCCCGTCTGGTTCGTTGCTTACAGGCGCCGCGGATACTTATCCAGCGGCGCCTGAGACGCCTGCCAGCCGGAATAAACTTATCCAGCCGTTTTGCCGGCAGAACACCGAATGCGTGCCATGGTTCGCCTCATTTTGCCCGGAGGCAAAATGATTTCAGAACGTTCGTCGCGCATTTCGTCGTTAACTCCTCTGGCTTCTCCTCTGCGTCTCTCTGTATCCTCTGCGGTTGACTCTTTCTTCCCTGTATTCTGCACCCGCATAGGGTGCTTGAAAAACCGTTTCGACTCTCCTGATGTCGGGACGGTTATACGGCGGCGCAGCCTGGAGTCGGCGAACGTCCAAAGAATCGTTTTGCTCCGGCAAAACGAGGCAACCCGCAGGTTGCATTTCGTGCAGGCGGTGAAAAAGATGCGGTAAGCTTGGGATGATGGCGCGGCGTCGCGGGTGGGGCTGGATAAGCATCCGCACCACCCGCGAGAACAAAGCCAGCGCCCAAGACGCCGCATCCGTTTGCACCCGAAATGCAAGCTGCATTAAAGTTTCCGACCTCGGCATCTTTCCTTGGCGCCCTTTGCGTCTTTGCGTGAAAACTCCTTTTCTTACCCTCTGCGGTGAATCTTGTGCCCTTGCCATCGGATTGCCAAACCATTAAATTATAGATTTGAACAGATGGGGGAAACATGAGCTGGATACTGGCTGAAGGCGGGATTTCAAAATGCGTGGTGATGTCCGACCGTGCGGATGCATTGAGCCCGGCAACGGAATTTGTCAAATACATCAGGGAGCTTGCCGGCGCGCAGGTGGAGATCCGTCTGCTGCAGCCTCTGTTGACCACGGCCGTGCAGGTGGTGATTGCGCCGTACGATGCGCTGGAAAAAACCGGCTGGGCCGAGGCCGTTGCCGGACTGTGTAATAGTGGCGAAGAGTCCTATCTGGTCAGGACCATGGAAAAGGACGGGGTGAAAACTCTGCTCCTGTCCGGCCGGAGCATGCTGGCCACGTATTACGCGGTGTATGACCTGCTGGAAACGCTGGGCGTCTGCTTCTTTTTCGACGAGGTCGTGGTCCGGCGCAAGGCGCTGCTTGTTATTGAGCCGGTCTGCCGGCTTGAGAAACCCGCGGCGGAGGTCCGCTGTTTCAAGCCCCAGGTGCTGGGCGATTATTCCAAATTGCATTCGTTCTGGTATTGGGACCGGGCGCGCTGGGAGCAGTCCCTCCGCTGGTGCGTGCAGAACCGGCTGAACACCGTGCACCTGATGTGCTTTGCCGGCATGAACTGGATTGCCTACCGCAAGCACCCCGAGGCGCGCGTGGCCAATGATCCGGTGATGGATACCGAATCGCGGATCCGCATGGCGCAGGGGCTGATCCGCTACGCGCACGGACTGGGCCTGAAGGTGTGGGTTGCCTTTGTGACCAACGGCGCCACCTATGAATACGTCAAGGCGCATCCGGATGAGGCGTGCCAGGGGCTGGGCGGGGTCTACCAGGGCGATCTCTGCGGCCGCGCGGGCCGCAAGTTCCTGGAGGACACCGGTGCCGATTATTTCGAGACCTATGCCGAGGCCGACGGGTTTATCTTCTGGCCGCCCGAGGGCCAGTGCCAGTGCCCGGACTGCCGCTCCGGCCAGTCGTTCCTTAGCCTGCTGCAGCATTATGTCGCCGCAGTGCGCCAGCGCCACCCCGGCAAGTCCGTGTTCGTGATCGACTGGAGCCTCCCGGCGGAGGGCGGCAAGCTTCCGGACGATATCAAGGTGCTCAACATGCATGAGTTCTCGCAGCTCCCGCCCTACATCGAGAAGGGCCATGCGACGGTCTTTGACCTGATCGTGAACTGGGACACCGCCTCCTGCACGACCGTCTCGCCGCGCGTGCGCGACATGCAAAAGGAGATGCAGCTCACCCTGGGCATGGGGGTCAAGGGCTTCGAGGGCCATCTGGTCAGCGCCTTTTCCGGCGAACTGAACGTGCAGGCCTTTGCCGCCATCAGCTGGGATCCGGTCCGGTTCGATGCGGACGACTTCATGGCCCGGTTCATTGACGGGTATTACGGGCAGCCGCTGCCGGAACTCGGGGAAGTGTTCGCCCATCTGGAGGCGGTCTGGACGCCGCCGTTCAATGCCTACACCAGCTCGCTGGTCAGCCGGTTCCACCACTGGGCCGTGCCGGAGGATTCTGCGGCCAACTGCATCGCGGAAAGCACCACCTATACCGAGCAGGCCACGGCCAACGGGCCGGTGCTGGTCAAGACGCACCGCCGCCTGCCGCGCAAGGAGAATCTTGAATTGCTGGCGCTGGCGCAGGATCATCTGGCCAAGGCGCATGCGGCCATGGGCCGAATCAAGGCAACGAACGACAAGCTGCGGTTCCTCGCCGCCAGCGTGGAAGCCCAGCTGCGCTACATGCAGTGGCTTGCGGAAAAATACCGCCTGATCATTTCCCTTTCCGGGGCGCAGGATCTGGCGCAGCAGGGGGACTGGGAGAAGGCGCGGGCGGAAGTGGCGCACGGCCGCCGCCATCTGGCGGAGGCGCGCGCCGGCATCCTGCGGCTCAAGGAGCTCATGGACACCCACCCGCAATGGTTCACCACGCAACATTGCGTGTCGGCGCGCGACCTGGAGACGTGGATCGGCACCCGTGCGGTTGACGACGAGGCGCTGCAGCCGTACGCCTCCTCGGTGATCGGCGGCCGGTGCATTCCCACCGCGGGCCTGCCCACGCTGGAGGCGCTGGTGGCGGATGCGGAGCGGGCCGTGGCCGCCAAAACCGTGCCCCGGCTCAAGCCGCAGCCTGAAGAGCTCATCCCGTTCATCGCCTATCCGCTGATGAAGTCGCGGATCGAGGCCGTGCTCCGTGAGCGGCTCGCCAAATCAAAAGTTTTTTGATCATCGAGTGGAGTCGGAAATGATGGATCGTCGGGAGCGTTCAATCGCTCGTATAATCATTGTTGCATGGGTCGTGTGCTCCGGGCAATCGATTGCTGCCCCGGTCATTTCGAATGTCGCCGTGTCGAACATCACTCCGACATCGGCCACCGTCACCTGGATCACCGATGTGCCGGCCACAACCAGGGCATATTATGAGATCGGGTCCGGGGGCGATTCATTCGGATTCTCGACGCCGTTCGATCCTGTCCTAACAAATTCGCATTCGGCAACCTTCACCGGGCTCTACCCGAACCAGGTGTACCACTACTGCCTTTACGCGCGCGATGCGACCAATGCCATCGGCGGCTATCCTCCCGGCGGGGACGTGAATTTCACAACAACGGCGGTCGATCCCGCAAGCCCCTACGATGTCCGGGTTGTCCTTATCGGCCCGCACCATGTGGTGGCAGGGCACCCCGTCTATCTCGATTTCCAGATCGTGCGGCTGGGCGGGAGCAACTGGATCAACGGACCATTGTCAGTGGACACCAACACGCTGCCTCCTTTTTGCGCGGCGGCGTTTTTGGACGGATTGAACCAGCCATCCTGGACAAACAAAGTGACGGCCTATCCGCCGGGCGGGACATACAGCTATGCGACGCTTCAGGTAATGACGGCGCCGAAGACGCCTGCGGGCAATTATTCTTTGTCGTTCGGTTTTTCCGCCGGCGGCGTGGTCCGGACCCTGGCTCATGCGGTCATCGTTGACCCCGTGCCTGCCCCGCTGCCTTATGCGGCGCCGGCGACGAACCCCGCGATTCCGTCGCTCCCGGCATGGTCGGGGTACATGATCACGGCCGGCACGAAGTGGGCTCACAAGTATACCGAGGCGGGCGGCGATCAGGGTGGAACGATGTTCGACTACGATGCACAGCGGATCTTCTACCAGATGGCTGATTACACCGGCGACGCCGGGTGGAAGACATACGCAGGCGCACAAGGCGGATATGCCGAAAGAGTCTACCGGGATGCGTATGTGCTTCCCAACAACGGCCGGGTGGCCGGATACTACTGCTACAGCTACGGGATTTTCGAGGATTTTTGGCGGACCGGGGACACGGTGTCCCGGGAGGCTGCGCTCAAACTCGCCCAGATGTCGGCGTATGCCGGTTCGGGCGGCGGCGTTGATTTTGGACTGTCACGTGAAACGGCATTCATCCTTGAGGCGTACATGGTTTCGGAGAATTTTGGCGTATCCACCGGCTACCGGCTTCAGCGGGCCGTTGATTATGCGCTCGGGCATATCGACCAGCAGTTTGTGTCGAACACCGCCGGGTACATCAAGCCGTTCATGGCGGGATTGACAATGGAATCGCTGATCCGCTATTACTCCGTCTACAGGGATCCGCGTATTCCTCCGGCGATAAAAGCCGCCGCGGACGCTCTTTACGAGCGCGCCTGGATTCCGGCCCAGGGGCGCTTCTATTATGTTTCTTCCTCTGAAGCCGATACGACCCCCACGCAGGCGCTGGATTTGTTGGTTGCGCCGGCATACGCGTGGCTCTATGCCATGACGGGAGATGCCCTTTATCAGCAACGGGCTGACGAAATCTTCTCGAAGTCGGTGGATGCCGCGTCTTTTCCGGATCAGATTATGTGGATGCAAAAAACGTTTTCCCAGGCATATCGGTGGTCGTTCGATTTTGTTCAGTGGCGGCAGCATCCCGATCTGGGGGCGAAAACCGGGCTGGTTCTCCAGATTCGGTGATATCCCGCGCCCGGAGCTTGCGGCCTCCATGGTGATTTCCTGCCATCTTCTGTATCTTTTGGATGGGTTCTGCCTTCTCTGGCATTCTGTACGCGATGGGACAAAAATAATCACGGACCAATCCGCACCGCCGAACCTCTTGCGATGAAACCTGTTTTCATTTGACGATTGCCATTATCGCGCGTACCGTTCATTCGAATCTAGGCTCGATTTCACAAACCCTGAAGTCAGGCTAATAATACTGTTCAGCAATAAAATGAAAACCTCGACCGCTTTCCTTGTCATTCTAACGACGCTGGGCTATCAGGCTGCATTCGCGTCCCCTCATGATGACCTAGAATCACCCACTCAGGACACGCGGGATCGCGCCGCAGCAGAGCTGCGTAGCACTTTTCGCAGCACTCCAATGTCCAAGTGGTCCCCCACCATCGACAAGATCAAGAAAGGGCAATCAAAGAAGGAGATTCGGGAATTGCTGAGCCCATTTCATATGACCGAAGAAGGCGGCCACGGGAGCGGGCAATCTCATTCGGAATCATACAGGCTCGACAATGAATGGGTTCTTATTTGCTGGTTCCAAAACGCTGGTGACATACTGATCGACCGCAAGCTTACTCAATCACTCAAGAACATTTGGACGCCTCCTCCGAAGAATTATACAGGAGTCTGGGTGGTCTATTTTGTCAACGGACAGAAGTGCCACCAGATCAACTATCAGGATGGCCATTATTTTGGAGAATTTATCTCCTACAATCCGGACGGCTCAAAGTCATATGTGCAACATTATATCGCGAACGGTGCTGATGGCGAAGATACCGGATATTACCCGTCTGGCAAAATCGCCTATCGCGCTCAATATAAAGATGGGAAGCCAGTCGGCACTTGGACTTGGTATGATGAGGCTGGCAAAATAACTTCTACACAAGAGCACGGAGCCCCGTGAGCCAAAGGCCGAACCATGCAGTGGAGCCAACTCGTGCCCTGCGGGCGCTCGCGGCTCACTTTTATCGTTAGACCTACAAACAAAGAGAGAGGTATGCATGCACAAGATTACGGTTTCGGCGATCCTAGCCTTGGTAGCGCAATGCGTGTTTGCACTCCCACAAACCTACGCACCTCAAGAAGGCGACTTCGTGTTCCAGTCGCTTCCGAATGGCGACTTGGTGCAAGCAATTGAGGGCGTGTCGCAGTCCCGTTACTCCCACGTTGGCATGGTCATACGCAAGAACGGACAATGGTTCGTGCGTGAAGCCATCGGAGATGTTCACGACACGCCTTTGCCGGAGTGGGAATCCCGAGGACGTATGAACCACGCTTTTGATGCATTTCGGTTGAAAGTCGAGTTTCAAAAGTTTGTTCCGGAATTTATCAAAGACAGTGCAGCATTTCTCGGCCGCCCGTATGACTTCAAATACGACATGGATGACCAGGCGATCTATTGCTCTGAGCTGCTGTACAAGTCCATGTTCAATGCAGCTGGGGTTCGCCTCGGTAAACTGCAAAAGCTAGGCGAGCTGAAATGGCAACGCTATCGGCTCACCATAGAAAAGTATGAAGGCGGCCCGGTTCCGCTTGATCGGGAAATGATCACGCCGAAGGCATTATCTGAAGCACCCCAACTGGAGCAGGTATTCCATGGTTACAAGCCGTAGCGCGGCAGGTCTAACTCGGCGCTCAACAGGGGCGGCAATGTTTCGCATTACCGCCCGTTAACTTGGGCGTTGACCGATCAGGGCGCCGAGGGTCCGTCCTAAAAATAACAAGTAGCGCAACTGCTTCTTGTCTGCGTCCTCTTACCTGAACGCTTTAAACTTTGCGCCCCGACTCCCGGAGGTCGGTGGCGTGAAAACTTGTCCTCCGTTCTCCGCAAAAATGCGTCAATAAAAAATTCAGGATTTTTTGCGTTTCAAACTGTTTCAAACCGTTTCAGAGTGTTGCATTTTTCCGTCTTTTGGCCAATCCCGCCCCGAGCTCCGTATAACTAGGTGTATGATCTAGTCGTTGGGCGAATTGTCGCCGCGTCCTGAAGGGACGCTGGGGGCTGTGGTGGAGAGATCGATGAAAGCAACAGGAACATGCGGTAACTGCGGAATGTACGGAGCACACGAAAATCAGGCTTTTGCCGATTTCGTATATTTGGCGTCTTTCGTAGTTAAAGTCTCTGCCATGAGCTGCAAAAATCAAAGTAAATCCGACCAGATCCGACTAAATCCGACCAAATCAAACCATTATTTTTTTTCAGGAAAATGGATTGGCGCATCATTGCAGGGTCGGCTCCTCCGCCTCCATGGATGCCAGTCGTTCACACAAATTCCGAATTTGTGTGAACCTCGTGCCAGGGTTTTCTCCGTGCCTCAGTGTCTCCAGCGAAGCGGGTGGTGAATCTGTGCTTGAAACTTTGCGCCCTTTGCGCCTTTGCGTGAAACCTCTTTCTTCACCATTTCGTCCGCTTTAGAGCTTTTCGTAGTTAAAGTCCGGGTTTTTGCTGACCGCTGACAGCTGAGTGCTTTGCCGCTTCAAATACAGTTGACGTCTTGCCGGTGTTCATTGGAGTATGTGCGGAATTCAGGAGGGTGCTGTTTATGGCCGGACATCCGAAACAGAAGACAATCCATCTCGTCGCCAACGCGCATATTGATCCGGTCTGGCTGTGGCACTGGCAGGAGGGCTGCGCCGAGCTGCGCAGCACCTGCCGCGCCGCAGTGGATTTTCTCGAAAACAACCGCGAGCTGACCTTCACGCGCAGTTCCGCAGGCGACTTGCAATGGATAGCGGACCTGGAACCCAAAGTCTTTGCCCGCATGCGCAGGCTGGTCAGGCGCGGCCAGTGGGAGAATGTCGGCGGCTGGTGGACGCAGCCGGACTGCAACATCCCCAACGGCGAGTCCTATGTGCGGCAGGGGCTGTACGGTCAGCGGTTCTTCCGCGACAAGCTCGGCGGCATGGCTCACACGGGCTACAATGTGGATTCCTTCGGCCACAACGCGAACCTGCCCCAGATCCTCGCGGGCTGCGGCCTGAAGCACTATGTGTTCATGCGGCCGTCCAGTCTGGATGAAAATCCCCGCATCCCGCAGGGCTATTTCCAATGGCAGGGCATCGACGGGACGCGGCTCACCGCCTTCCATGTGTTCGAGCCCTACTGCATTGCCACGGGCGCGGCGCTGGAGAAGTCGATCGGGCAGGGCCGGAAGTTCCTGGAGAAAACAGGTGAGTCGCTGATGGTCTTTTTCGGGGTCGGCAACCACGGGGGCGGGCCGACACGCGAGATGCTGGCGATGGCGCGGCAGCTGCGCGCAGTGCCCGGTATGCCCGCGCTCAAGTTCGCGACCACGGCGCAGGCCTTTGCCGCGGTCGCATGCGAGGGGCGCCGCCTGCCGCTGTTCACGGGCGAGCTCCAGCATAATGCGCCGGGCTGTTATGCCGCGCACGGGGAGATCAAGCGGCTGAACCGACGGGCTGAGGAGGCTCTGCTGGCCGCGGAGCGGCTCTCCGCCATGGCGCAGCAGCTGGCCGGCCGCCGCTATCCGCTGGCTGCAATCACGGCGGCATGGAAAGACGCGCTGTTCTGCCAGTTCCACGACATCCTCTCGGGCTCTGCCTTGCGTGAAGCCTACACGGATGCCCGCGACCAGCTGGGCCGGGCGATCTTCACGGCCGAGGAGGCGCTCAACGCTGCCCAGCAGGCGCTGGCCGGCAGCATCGACACGCGCGGCGAAGGCATCCCGGTGGTTGTCTTCAATCCGCACACCTTTGAATATGACGGCACGTATGAGACACAGGACCTCCAGCGTGGCGGGTTCCGCTCCGTGGACCTGCGCAATGTCTCCCTGTTTGATGCGGACGGCCGTGAGCACCCGACGCAGCTGGTGCCGACCTCATCGCAATGCCTTTGTTACCGCCTCGCGTTCCGTCTCAATGTGCCGGCGCTGGGCTACAAGGTGCTTTGGATCAGGAACCGCCCGGTGCCGTCCACTTCAAAAACGGCTGCCGCTCCGTTCAAGGCCGGAAAGAACTTTTTGGAGAACGCCCGGTTGCGTGTGACGGTGGGCAAGGACGGCATCCGCATTCGCGACCTCAAGCGACGACGCGAGGTGTTGAAGGGCGGCGGGGCCGTGCCGATGGTGATCGATGATCCCAGCGACACCTGGGGGCATGATGTCACGCGTTTTGACAGGCTTGACGGCCGGTTCACATTGAAATCCGTGCGCCTGCTTGAAACTGGTCCATTGCGCGGCCGCCTGCGGGCGGAATATCATTTCCGCAAATCGCGCCTGTGGCTGGATATCCTGCTGGAGCGGGATGGCAAGACCATTGAATTGCGCGGCAAAACCATCTGGCTGGAGCGCCGCAAAATCCTCAAGCTGGCGGTTCCGGTGAATGTCCGCACCCGGGTTGCGACGCATGAAATCCCCTATGCAGCGATTGAGCGGGCCAACACCGGCGAAGAGGAACCCATCCAGCAGTGGGTGGATGTGGCCGATGGCCGGGCGGGGCTCTCCCTGATCAATGCGGACAAGTACAGCGCCAGCGTCGCCGGCACGGAGATCCGCCAGACGCTGCTGCGGAGCATGCCGTTTGCCTGGATCCGCTGCAAGAACTTCCCTTTGCCCTGGGACAATGTGAAATGGCGCGAAGAGGACTGGTACGGCGACCAGGGGATGCAGGAGTTCCGTCTTCTTCTGTTGCCCCACGATGGCGACTGGCGCACCGCGGGCACGGTCCGTGCGGCGCGGCTGTTCAACCGCGCCCTTGTGCTGCAGCCCGAGGGCGCGCATGCCGGGACCCTGCCGCCTGAGAATTCCTTCATCCGCGTGGATGGAAAGAGTGTCTGGGTTTCGGTCGTCAAGCAGGCCGAGGAGGGCAGGGGCCTGGTTGTCCGTGCGGTTGAAACCAGCGGCGCAAAAGCCCGCGCGCAGTTTACAATCCCCGGCATGAACGTCCGCTGGGCCGCGCAGTTTCGGCCGTGGCAGATCAGGACCTTCCGCATTGCGGACGGCCGGGTGCGCGAGGTGGACATGCTGGAGCAGTGACGGGTAGGGTGAGGTGGGTTTCAAGAGTCGTGATAAAAAGGCTGGCATCACGCACAGTGCGCAGATGATGGCCAAATGCAGCAACAAGGAAAAAACAATGCAAGGAATGGCGTTTTTTTTGGCTGTGGCGGGGCTGGCTGCCGGCGTTACGGTCAATGCGCAGGATATGGCGGACACCGGTAAAAAGGACAACATTATGCAAAGCAGGATCATCAGCTATCCGGCGGCGCCCGGGGCAACGGCAAGTAAAATCTATACGTTGATGGTGAATGACAAGCCTGTGCATGTGGAGTCGTTTGAGGATATCCACTATGCGCACTTCGCTTTTGAGGGTGAGTGCGAAGTGGCGGTGAGTATTCCGCCCAGCATCGGGCACCGCAACCTGAAGTACATCCATGAATATGACATTCGTCCGAAACGCCGTGAGCCCGTGGCTTGGGCGGATGTGAGCACGCTGCGCTTTAAGCTCCAAAAGCCGACCAAGCTGGTCATCACGATCAACGAGCACGAGCGGCTGTTCCTTTTTGCCGAGGCAATTGAAACCAATGCGCCGGCGCCCGGGCAGCCGGGGGTGGTCAATCTGGCGGATTTTGTCGCCGACAATACCGGGAAGACGCTGCAGACCGAGGCGATTGCGCGCGCGGTCGCAAAAGTGGCGAAAGGCGGCACGCTGTATGTCCCGCCGGGCCGCTACCTCACCGGCACCGTGGCGCTCAAGAGCGACATGACGTTTTATCTGGCGGGCGGCGCGGTGCTGCAGAGCACGGCCGATATGGCCGATTACCCGGAGCAGCCGCCTTCGCCCTATTGGTCCCGCCAGTCGTTCCTGTGGATTTCACATGCCGAGAATGTGCGTGTTGCCGGGCGCGGCGTGATGGTCGGCAACGGGGCGGCGCTGCGGTCGCGGCAGCATGCGCCGACGATGTTCTTCATGCATGACTGCCGCAACATCACCGTCGAGGATGTCATCCTCACCGACCCGGCCGGCATGTGCTTTCACATGGCCGGATGCGCGGATGTGAGCGTCCGCAACTTCAAGGGGATCGACAACCGCGATGTGCTGAATGCGGACGGCATCACGGTGGACAGTTCGCAGCGTGTCCGCATCGAGGATGTCTTCAACTACTGCGCCGATGATGCGGCCTGCGTCAAGGTCTGTGTGGCGGGCGCGCCCCCGGTCTCGGATGTGGTCTTCCGGGGGGGCGTCTACCTCACCAAGAAGTCCGCGCTCAAGATCGGCACCGAAACCTATGCCGGCGTCAGCGATGTGACGTTCGCCGACAACGACGTCATCGAATGCGACCGCGGGATGACTTTGGCTTGCGAGGATGGCGCGGTCATCCGCAACACACGGTACATCAACAACCGCTTCGAGATGCCTTACCCCGATGCGCGGAAGCGGCTGATTGATTTTTACACATGGAACCGCACTGGTGGCGGCACGATTGAAAATACGCTGATCAAGGACTGTGTCGCGGACCGGAAGTGGCCGCGGCCTTCGACGCTGTTCCCGGCGTCAGGGCCCGTCAATGGTGTGCACTTTGAGAATTTCGCTGTTGAGGGCAAGGTCTGCCGCAGCCTGCGCGATGCGGACCTGCTGGTCGACACGCTGCCGTGCAACGATGACCGGCGCGCAGATGCCCGGAACATCACGTTTGACAAGGGCATGCCGGTGAACCTGGCGCTTCTGGACAAATAGCGGAGGCGCCGGGCGCATGCAGTGAATATGCTGGAGCAGTGATGGGTGGGAACTGTCAAATATCAGGCAGTCAGGATTCAGGAGTCAGAATGCGAAGGTCCGATTGCTGGAGGTTTACTCGCAGGTCATTCTGAATCCTGACTCCTGAATTCTGAATACTTAATTGGAGGAACCGCAGATGAACCGTGAAGCTGTGACCGCGCGTGTCGAGAAGGTCGTGTTCCCCACCTACCCGGCGCCGCCGCCCGACCTCAATCCGATGTTCCTGGACAAGCGCAACAACCAGGGCAGCAGCGGCCGGATTTATCCCAACCCGCTGACCGACCGCGTTTCCGGGGAAAAGGTCGACCGGGCCTATGAGGCGGTCATACTGGAGAATGAATATATCCAGCTCATGATGCTGCCGGAGCTCGGCGGGCGCATCCAGATCGGGTTCGACAAGACCAATGGGTATGACTTCTTCTACCGCCAGCACGTCATCAAGCCGGCGCTGATCGGCCTGTGCGGCTCATGGATTTCCGGCGGGGCCGAGTTCAACTGGCCGCAGCACCACCGCCCCTCGACGTTCATGCCGGTGGAGTTCCAGATCGAGGAGCATGCCGACGGGAGCCGGACGGTCTGGCTGAGCGAGCATGAGCCCATGGAGCGCACGAAGGGCATGGTCGGCATCTGCCTGCATCCGGGTCGGGCGCTGGTGGAGATGAAGGTGCGCCTCTACAACCGCACGCCCTTCCTGCAGCGGTTCCTGTGGTGGGTCAACACCGCCGTCCATGTCCACGAAGAGTACCAGGTCTTCTTCCCGCCCGACGTCACCTATGTCACGCACCACACCAAGGCCTTTATGACGTCGTATCCCGTCGCCTGCGGCCGGTACAACGACATCGATTTCGGCGCAGGCGCGGACATCTCGTGGTACCGCAATGCGCCGTCGCCCACGTCCTACTTCGTCAATGAGAGCCGCGGCAATTTCTTCGGCGGCTATGACCACAAGCGCCGGGCCGGCGTCGTGCATGTGGCCAACCACCACATCGCGCCGGGCCAGAAGCTCTTCACTTGGGGCAACAACCCCTTCGGCCTGGCGTGGAACCGCAACCTGACGGACGAGGACGGCCACTACGCGGAGCTGATGGCGGGCGCGTACACCGACAACCAGCCGGATTTCTCGTGGCTCCAGCCCTATGAGACCAAGACATTCAGCCAGTACTGGTATCCGATCCAGGCGATCGGCACCCCGGTGCAGGCCAACGAGCGTGCGGCCGTGCAGCTTGAAACGCGTGACGGGCAGGCGCGGCTCGGTGTTTACGCCAACGAGGTCCTGAAGCAGGCGACCATCACGTTGTCGGCTGGTAACAAGCCGCTACTGCGCCAATGTGCGGACCTCGGGCCCGGCGTTCCCTGGACCGCAGCCATCCCTCTTGACGGGGCGGTGCCCGGCGCTTCGCTCACGCTGCGCGTGGATGCCGCCGATGGCAGCGAGGTCGTCACCTGCGAGTCCGTGCCGCGTGTTGAAAAGCCCGTGCCGGATCCCTGGCCGCAGCCCGCGCCGCCTGTCCAGCTCAAGACGGTGGAAGAACTGTTCCTCGCCGGCCTGCATTTGGAGCAATATGCATTTTCGCTGAACACGCCGGAGCCCTATTGGGAGGAAGCCTTGCGCCGCGATCCGGCCGATGCGCGCACCAACACAGCCCTCGGCCGTCTGTGGCTGCACCGCGGTGATCTGCCGAAGGCGGAAACGCTCCTGCGGCAGGCCGTCAAGACCCTGACCCGCTGGAACCGCAATCCGGCGGATGGCGAGCCGCACTACCAGCTGGGCATGGCGCTGCTGTTCCAGCGCCGCCTGGATGACGCCTATGACGCGCTGTACAAGGCCATCTGGAGCTACGCATGGCAGGCGGCGGGGTATTATGCGCTGGCCACGATCGACACGCGGCGCAATGATTTTGCCGCCGCGCTGGCGCACCTCGACCGCGCGCTGTCGGTCAACACGGAGAACCTGAAGGCGCGCAACCTGAAGTCTGCGGTCCTGCGGCGGCAGAACCGCCTTGATGAGGCCGGGCGGCTGGTGGACGAAACGATTGCGAAGGATGCGCTCGACTTCTGGGCGCGGAACGAAAAGGTCCTGATCGACCGCGCGCGCGGCGACGCGGCCAATGCGCAGGCCCGCGTGCAGGAGCTGGTCCGGCTCATGCACGGCGCAGTGCAGACGCATCTGGACATTGCCTTTGACTACGCCAGTGCGGGTTTTTATGACGAGGCGTCCGACCTGCTCATGCGACTCGTCGAAGGGCAGGGCGGCAAGGCATGCACGTATCCCATGGTGTTCTATGTCATGGGCTGGCTGGCCCGGCTGCAGGGCCGGGATGTTGATGCGCGGCAATGGTGCGGCAAGGCCGCTGGCATGCCGGCGGATTACTGCTTTCCGGCGCGGCTAGAGGAGCAGGAGGTGCTGCAGGGCGCGCTGGCGCTGAACCCCGCAGACGGCCGTGCGCACTACTATCTGGGCAATCTGCTCTACGACAAATATCGGCATGCGGAAGCTATCCAGCATTGGGAAGCCGCCACGCGGCTGGAGCCGGGGTTCGCCATTCCCTGGCGCAACCTCGGCCTGGCGTGTTTCAATGATCTCCACGATCCTGCGCGGGCGAGGGCGTGCTACGAAAAGGCGTTTGCGGCCAATCCGCGCGATCCCCGGCTGCTCTACGAGCTTGACCAGCTGCTCAAGCGCATGGGTGTGCCGCCTGTTGAACGGCTGGCACGGCTGGAGCAGCATCGCGACTTGGTGGTCCAGCGCGAAAATCTCACGGTCGAGCTGGTGATGCTCTATAACCTCACCGGGCAGCCACAGAAGATGCTGACGGTGCTGTTGGCGCATCGCTTCCATCCCTGGGAGGGCGGCGAAGGCGCGGTGACCTCGCAATACAGCAGCGCCCACCTGCAGCTGGGCCGCGCCGCGCTCGAAGCAGGATGCGCCGGGGAGGCACTGGCCCGTTTCCAGACGGCGCAGGAGTTTCCCGAGAGCTTGGGCGAAGCCCGCAGCTCGGCCGCGCCCGACCCTCTGGTTGCCTTCCATCTGGGATTGGCAAAGGACGCATTGGACCGGGCGGATGAAGCACGTACACATTTCCAGCAGGCGGCGAAGGAGCCGTCCGCGCTGTCGGCCGCGACCTATATCCAGGCCCTTGCCTTGCGGAAACTGGGCAAAGAAGCCGAAGCGGTTGGGAAGCTGAAAGCGCTTGCGGAGTTCGCAGCCAAGCAGGCGGAAACCGCCGGCAAGGACGACTTTATCCCGCCGCCCGTAAACTACCTGTTGTTTGCGGACGACGTCCGCAAGCGCATGTTTGCGGATGCTGCGTATCTTTCCGGGCTGGCCTGCCTCGGGCTGGGTCGGTCTGACGAGGCCCGTCGGAACTTCCAGTCGGCGCTGGGCTTCGACATCAGCCACCCGGGCGCAACGGAGGAGCTGCGCCGTCTGGCATAGCCGCCCGGGCCCTGCAATGGAAAAAGGAACCTGAAATGTGAGTGGCGCAAAACTACACGTGGTGCGGAATAATGCGCATCTTGAGCTGCACGGGGCTGGAATTGTGCTGGCGCTGGATACGGCGCGCGGCTTGCGGGCCACAGCCCTGGTCAATGAGCTTACGGGGCGGACCTTCAATCTGGGTGGGCTGGAACTGGAGGTTGATCTGGACGCCAGCGACCGTCGCGTGTGGATTGAGGGCTGGCGCTGCAAGGTGACCGGCAACTGGACTGGCGGCGAGGACGGCGACGCGGAGGCTGGGTATCGCGGGGGTGCCGCGGCCGCCGGGCATGACGACAGCGCGTGGAGCTGCCAGGAGACGCCCTGCGACGCCGGGCCGCTGGAAGCGGGGCGCTGCCTGTGGGCACGCACGTCGGTGTTCCTGCCGCAGGAGGCCGGAGGGCGTCCGCTGGCGCTGATTCTCGGCGGAATAGAGCTTTACGATTTCCGTTTCATGCGGGTATTCCTGAATGGCCGGTTTGTCGGCACACGGCAGGTCGGGCGCCGCTGGAATGAGCCGGGGCATTTCGACCTGTCCCCGGGCACCGCGGCGGCGGCGCATGTCCGTCCGGGCCAGCCCAACGTGGTGGCGCTGCAGCTGGCCGGACAGATCATACGCACCGCACGGCTGGACGCCCGGGATCCGCTCGGCGCACGGCGGTTCCCGGTGCAGACGATCTGGGGCCCGCCGTTCATGCAGCATTTTGTGGTCGGCCATGACGTGGAAACACCGGCGCTGGCCGTTTGCGGGGTGCGGGAGGATGGAGATGGATCGCTCTGCCACGTGGATCTGTGCAGTCCGGATGACGGGCTTGCCGCAACCGTGACGTATCAGCTCGATCCGCGGGAGCCGGTGATCCGCAAGCAGGTCACGATCACCAACCGCTCGGAACGGCAGCGGCGGATTATGCAGGTGCGGCTCGGAAGCTATCGCACCGGCGTGACGGTGACGGAGGGCGGGCGTGGATTTCCGGTGCATATAGACGATGAAGCGTTCATGAGCCTGGCCGATCCGTCGGGCTGGTCGATGGGGCAGGATGGCGCCGTCGAGTTGCGCCAGTATCCCGGGCGGATGGTCGGCAGCGGCAGGCACGAGGCCGCAATGGAAACAGTCCTGGGCGTGTCCGCAGCGGGCGGGTCCCGCGCCGCCTTTGTCGAACATGTGCGCCGGCGCTGCCGCCGGGTGAGGCGAGGGCATGACCGGCCTTACGCGATCTTTGAGCCGTTCGGCTCCTGGGATATCGCGACGGGCTCGGGTCAGTCGTGGGTTGAGGAATCAGAAGCCATCCTGCGGCAGCAGCTGGCGAAGGTGGAGGAGGCGAAAACGGAATCGGGCCTGGCGTTCGACCTGTTTTTGGTTGATTTCTGGGTGGACCGGCACGGCGACCTGACGCAGTTTGATCCGCAGCGGTTCCCGCAGGGCTTCGTCCCGCTGCTTGGGGAGATGCGCCGCATCGGCATCGTGCCGGGGCTGTGGATCGACAGCTCGATGAGCGGCTGGCACATTGGCGGCAACCCGGCGATCATCCCGACGTTTACCTGCAATCCGGCTTATCCACCCAAATACTGGTGCGACCCGTTCACCTGCCGCGGCAGCGAGCCGGTCCGCACCCTGTTCACCACCGCGTTCCGGCACCATGTGCGCGAGCACGGCGTGCGGCTGATCAAGTTCGACAACCTCAGGTCCATCTGCCACAACGTCACGCATGAACATCTGCCGGGCATTTACTCGATTGAGGCCATCCACGGCGGCGTCATGGAGATGCTGCGCGGGCTGGATGCGGAATGCCCCGATGTTTTCCTCATGCTCTACTGGGGCTACCGCTCGCCGTGGTGGCTGGAGCATGCCGACACCCTGTTTGAGCCCGGGCTGGACATCGAGGCGGCGACGCCGGGCATCCGCCCGACGCTGTATGTGCGCGACGGCGTGACGCAGGGGCTGGACCTGGCCCACAAGTGGTGCGGGGAAGACCTGCCCTGGCTGGGCAAGGATTCGCTGGGGGTATGGCTGTCGGACTGGTTCTGGAACAGCCAGATTGGCGCCGAGCGCTGGGTGGAGGGGTTCATCATGGACCTGGGGCGCGGCAGCCTGCTGGCCCAGCCGTGGTCGGACCGCGGCTTTCTCGATGCCGCGCAGCGCCGGCAGATGGCGGACCTCATCGGGCTCCTGCGCGCGCATCCGCAGTGCTTTGCAAAAAGCCGCTTCGTGCTTGGCGATCCGTGGCGGGAAGAACCCTATGGCTATTGCGCCACGGATGGCGGACGGGCCTTTGTCATGATCCATAATGCCACGTGGGAGGACCGCACGGTGGCCCTGAACCTGGATTCCCGCTGGGGATTGCGTGATGGCGGGCCGTGGAATCTGTACCGCTGGCATCCGCAGCCGGCAAAGCTCATTGATGAAGGACATGCAAGTTTTGGCGCCACCGTGGAGCTGTGCCTGCGGCCTTTCGAGGTCACCTTGCTGGAAGTGGTGCCGGACGGCGTCGCCCCGTCGCTGGGACGCTCCTTTGCGACGCAGCCGGTCACGCGGCGCTTCCGGGAGCCGAGCCGCCTGCTTGAAGTGACGGTGACGGAACCGCCGGATGCCCGGCCGCTCCCGCTCGATCTTCCGGATACCGGGGATGCCGGGGCACCGCAGGCGGCGGTCCGGACCCTGCAGGTGAAGACGGTGGCGCCCGCCTGCACGGTGCCGGCGCTGGTGGTGGTCAGCGTGGAAATTTATCGCAATGGCCGACTGGTGGGGCGCGGCGATCCGGGGCGTTATTTTGCGGCAAAGGTGATGCTGGACGGCGTGGACGTCCAGGCTGTCCCGGTCGTTCATAGCCGCAGCTATCCGGCGGCCTGGCAGGCCTGGCGGATGCAGCTGCCGGGGTCGGCGGCCGATCGTGTGGTTGAAGCGGCAATCACCGTTGCCGCGGAGGCCGGCATGGAACTGAGGTGCGTGGCGCATCTGGTGCCGTGCGGGTAGGGCCCCGCGATTTTGGCCGGCGTGCTCAGGTGCGGAGAAGAAAAGCAGATTGCATTTCGGGTGAAAACGGATGCGGCGATCTTGGGCGCTGGCGGTGTTCTCGCGGGTGGTGCGGATACTTATCCAGCCCCACCCGCTCCGCCTTGCCACCATCCCAAGCTTGCCGCATCTTTTTCACCACAGACACGAAATGCAACCTGCGGTTCGCCTCGTTTTGTGCAACACAAAACGATTTCAGCGTTCCGCTTCCCTCATGCAGTCTTTAATCTGTGTCCATCAGTGTGATCCGTGGGCGGTTCGTTTGTTGGCTCCTGAACCCCGAATCCTAACCACTTTCTTGGCGCGAAGTCAGCAGCAGCAGTGACACGCCATGGACCGGCAGCTCAAACGACAGGCATAGCTTGCCGTTGGTTGCGCGCTGCAGCGTGTCGGGCGTCAGGCGTTCCAGGTGCTCCTGCTTTTTCATGGCCGCAATCTGCTCGCTGCCCGGCCACTCCGGGCTCCCCAGCTTTTTCCATGCCGTGTATGCATTTGAATGGTTCTCGTCGATGCGGTAGTGGCTGAGCATGAATGATGAATGATCTGCCAGTCCTTCGATGACCACGTTGATGTCCCGGATTCCCGTGGCGTTTGGGTCGGCTTGCTGGCACCAGACGAGCGCCTGGATGTCTTCGCCGTTACAAGTGGCCAGCGCGTCAACCTGCGGATAGGGCCTGATCTTTGTATCTGCGCGGTCGGCGGCAACATCCGTCTGGTCGTCGTCGGTCGAGGTTTCAATGCGGGTGGTGCCCATCTTCGCCAGCATCTCAAAGGCATTGAACACCGGCATGCGGATGCCCATGGGATCGAATAAAGCCCGCGCCCCTTCAAAGCAGTGTTTGCCGCGCATGTAGAAGGCCCATTGGGTGACCAGGTGGAGGTTGATGTTCAGGCGCTGGCGGGAATCCAGCAACTCCTTGATGGAGCGGATGACGAACACAGGGTAATACGATGTGTTCCGGAAATTCCAATCCGGGCTGTCATGGATCCCGTAGGCCGTGCCCCAGTCAATATCCCATTCATTGCCCAGCACCGGCAGCTGCCGGAATTCCGGATAGCGCCCCAGGACTTCATTGAAGCGTTCCAGGTGCCGGCGCACGATGAGGTCGAAGTCCGGGTCCGGCACGCGGCCGTTCTTCATCCCCGTTGCCTTGCAGTGGAAGGAGACGAAATCCAGCCGGCTGCCGGTCGCGCCGGTGGCATGGTTCCTGCCGTTGCGGCAGTGTGCGAAGAATACGTCAACGAAGTCGTCCTCGAGGTCTGCGGTTTCCGGCCCGCCGACGCGCAACTGCCGGTCGACGGACAGGATGCCGTCCGTGGCATAGTCGTAAAGCTTGCAATATTCCTCGTTCCGCGCGCGCCGTGCCTCTTTATCGTTAACAAGGTCTTTGCCGGGCTCGCGGCGGAAATAGAAATCATCCAGATCCGGTTCGTTCCAGACGCCGAAGAACCAGGTGCGGACCTCGTCTCGTCCGTAACGCTGGATCAAATGCACGGCGAAGCGCTGGTTCAACTCCCGCCAGCGGCTGTAGTCGCGCGGGGGATACCGCCAGCTCTCCTTCGGGCCGAGCTGTTTCTGCGATGACAGGTCGTGAGGCATGAAGCCGAGCTCGATCATGGGCCGGCAGTTGTTTTCAAGGAAGATGTCGTAGATGCGGTCATTCTCGCTGAAGTCATAGCACGGATTTCCGGCTTCATCCTCGGTATAGCAATTGGTGGAGCCCCAGAACGGCCGGCTCTGCCGGTCGCCGGAGGTGAAGGCGTTGTGGTTGCGGATGTGGAAATGGCCGCCGTTGAGGCCACGGATTTTGTGGAGGATGTCGAGCCCTGTCGGCGTATAGGTCCAGTTGATCTCGTCATAGCCGATGGAGCGCCAGATGGGATCCAGCGGTCCCATCGGCTTCCGTGTGTCGACCCGGATGGTCACGGGTTTCATGTCCATGCAGGCGCTCCTGTGTAAGTTGTCAAAACATGGCGTGAATCGTGGCTGTCCGTTGTGGCTTTAAAATTCCACCACCGTGTCTTTGCCTTCCAGCCAGGCGATCATGTTGATGACCAGGTAATTCCAGTTCTGGAATCCTTTGTTGAGGATCGGTTCACCGTTCTCGGGCTGGTAATATTCGTGCAGGTCGCCGAACCGCTCGCAGTCCCTGCCAAAGAGCCGGATGGTTTTCTCGGCCAGATCCTTGGCGTCCTTTTTCAGCCCGTAGTTCACGAATCCGCGGAAGGTCATGTAGTTGGAGATGCCCCAGATGGGGCCCAGCCATGAGGAGGGGTTGCCCGATGCCCGGAGGTTGTACATCTTCTCCATCCTGGAGAGCGTGCGCACCCCGTAAGGCGCGCCAAAGGTTTTTTCGTCGCGGTAATGTTGCGCGACGCGCTCCGCCTGCTCCGGCGTGGCCAGCCCCGCCCACAGGGCCATGAAGCCGGACCACACGCCGATGCGCTGGATCAGGCAGGGCCAGTCGCGCAGCTGTCCGGAGCCGGTGTAATGCAGCCAGGCGTGCTTCGGCCCGGGCAGCAGGTTCAGGTCCACGCTGTAGAAGAATCCGTCGCGCTCATCCCAGCAATATTCCTGGATCGCGGCCTTGAGCTTGTCCGCATCCTGCCGGTATTGTGCCGCGACCTCGCCGAGGTTCAGGCAGTCCAGCAGGTAGGCCAGCGCGAGCAGCTCCTTGTACATCAGCACGTTGAGGTAGATGGAGCCGCTGCTGCGCGGCGGCCGGCCGTAGGTGCACGGGTCGTTGTCCACGCCGATGGCGTGGTCATCCTGCCAGTAATAGATGCCGCAGTCATGGCGGTGGTGGTTGCGGTAGTTGTTCACAAAACTCTGCAGGACGTAGAGATCCTCACGCAGCCACTCGGCGTTGCCGCCCATCTCGCGGACCAGGAATGCGGCGTGCTGGGCCAGGCAGGGTTTGTGCATATTGGTGGAGTAGATGTCTTTGGGCCGTTCCAGCCCCTTGTGTGCCTTGACGCCGAAAGGCATCCAGCCGTCAAATCCGCAGCCGCTGGTGCGCGACCAGTGGATGAAGTTCTGGATGCAGCCCTGCTCATAAGGCAGCGCTTTTTCAGCCGCCTCGGCATCGCCGGTTTCCCTGATGATCTGGCGCAGGGCGACATTTGCCAGCCAGGAATCCCAATCCCAGATCTGGTCATCGTACTGGGCGCTGCCGGGCGAAATGAACGGATATGCCATGGGGCCGGTGGCGGCCCGGTACATGCCGCTGAAATTGCTGTAGACATTCTTTTTGATTAAGGCGGTGTATTTTTTCAATTCGGTGTTCATGTGCGAATCCTTTATTTTACGACTGGCGCATATTGTCGGGTTCCGTCATTATACCGTCAAGCGGGAACCGGCGTTAAATTGGGAGCCAGTCCCGTTTGAATGAAAGGCGGCATATGGCGCATGGTCAACATAAACTCCGGGTGCAATCCTCTGCTGGCGCGGCCCTCGCATCCCGGCCCGGACGGCTGGCAGAAGCGCTGCTCTTCATCACGCTGCTGGCGCTGATCCTGTTTCGCGCACATCCTTGGGGCTGTCTTGTTGGTTATGATCAGGCCAAGCAGGCCTATGTCTCCCTTGACATGATGCAGAACGGCGTCTGGTGGTATCCGCATCTTCCCACCGGCGACCCGGCCACCAAGCCGCCGCTGATGGGGTGGATATCCGCCGTGCTTTATACACTCTCCGGCGGCTGGTGGGAGGGAGCATGGCGGTTGCCTGCGCTTCTGGCTTTTTTTGCGACGCTCTCCATCCTTAAACGCGCGGCCCGGCGCGTGGGTGGCGGCTGGGGCGTGTATGCGGCGGTCGCCGTTTTCGCCGTCAACATGTTCACCATCCGGATTGCCACGCTGGTCAGGACCGATATGATTCTGGCCATGCTGATCTTTGCCGGCGGTGTGCTGATCTGGCATAAAATCCGCGGGGGCACCGCATGGAACTGGCGCAGCCGCCTGCTCCTGGCCGGCATTGTCCTGGCCAGCTGTTTCACCAAAGGGCCGGTCGTTTTTGTCTATCTGCTGTTGCCCCTGCTGGTCTGGCGGTGGCTTGTCCGCCGGCGGCTGGATGCGGCACGCGCCTGGCCCGGCTGGTCGCCATGGCTTGTTCCCGCGGCCTTGTTTCTTTTGTGGGTCTACATCGGGTTTCGCCTTGATCCGCAATTCTTCAAAATGGTGGTGTTGCGGGAGTTCGGCGGGAATTTTGCCGCGGTCACGGTGGATGGCAGCGGGCATGCCCTGGCGACAGGGCGTCATTTCAGCATGATCCTGACCTATCCGCTGCAGCTGCTGCACCGGCTGTTTCCGTGGAGCATCGCGCTGGTGGCGTGGGCGGTCTTTGACAGGGAGGGCCGGCGGCGGTTGATGGCTGACCGGGGTTCGCGCTGGCTGCTGGTCTGGCTGTTTGTTTCCGTGCTGCTGATGTCCCTTGTGCCCAATAAGCGTGCGGACCGGATTTTCCCGATGGTGCCGCCGTTGGCGCTGTTGTTCGCATCCGCCGTCCATGCGGCATCCTGGGGCGTGCGCCCTGTGTTGAATCTGCGCCGGATTATTTATGCGCTCACGGTGTTTGCGGTCCTGCTTTGGGGCTCCTACACGGTGTTTGCGGTTTTGAAAGACAGCGGCAACCGGGAACGGAATGAAGAACTTGCACGCCGCGATTCCTGCACGCGAGTCCTGGCGTGGGAGCACGCCCAAAAGCGCAGCGTGAAAGTGGTCGGCCCGGTTTCAGATCGTGAGCAGTCCCTGCTGGTTTATCTGCACCGCACCGCATGGCTCTCCCACGATGATATGGCGGAGGCGCTGACGCAGGGATCGGCACTGCTTGCGCCGTTGAATGAACTCACCAACCATTCCTGCACAATTATCCTGCAACCGTCTGGGTCGGAAAAGCCGGAGGGCTCTTACGCTTTGGGGATTGGATTGGCGGCCAAGGATGCAAGTGCAAAAAAGGCTGGCTTCTAGGAGGTTGCTCTGCCTTGTCAACAGGGAGGGTGCATGTGTGACAAAACGATGTTGAAGGCCGGGGCTGGTGAGGCGGATATCACACCGGTGTTGGGGATCCAGATCGCGGGTGACATCGGGCGTTACCGGCCGGTCGAGGAAATCCGTGATCCGCTTTTTGCCAGGGCATTGGTAATTGAGAACGGCGGTAAAAGAGTGTGCTGGCTGTCGCTGGACATCCTTGCCATCAGCCGTGCATGGGCGGACGAAATCCGCAACCGGGCCGCCACACGTTTCGGGTTTGATGCCGCCCATGTGATGGTGCATGTGGTGCAGAACCATGCGGCGCCCGCCGTCGGGCATTTTTTTGTGTTCGATAAAGACGAACTCGGGCTTTTTCCCAAGGAGCATCCGTGGTTGCTGGGCGGGGATGACCGGTATAACCCCGTCTGTGTCGAAGGGGCGCTGGACGCCATCGGGCGGGCGGTGAAAAACCTGCAGCCCGCTGCCGTGGCGGTCGGGCGCGGCATGGACGGCCGCGTGGCGTTCAACCGCCGCTTTATCATGCGTAACGGCACCGTGCAGACACACCCGCCGTCATGTTCCCCGGATATTCTATATTGCGAAGGCCCGATGGATCCGGAGGTCGGCGTGATGCAGTTCACCGGCGCAGGCGGTCGGCCGCTCGCCGTGATACTGCACCACACCTGCCACCCGGTGCATGGCTACCCGCAGCGGTGGGTCTCCGCCGGCTGGCCGGGTGCGTGGTGCAACGGTGTGCGCGCACTGTGCGGCGCGGATTGCGTACCGTTGGTGCTGAACGGATTCTGCGGCAACATCCACCACATGAACCACCTCGACCCGTCATATAAGGACGATTACCGGGAGATGGGGCGCAAGCTGACGGAAACCACGGCGCGCATTCTCAAATGCCTGACGCCTGTTGTGAATCCTGTGCTTGGCGTCAGCATGCAGTCCATGCGTATTCCGATGCGCTCACCCACGCTGCGGGAGGTCCGCGAGGCGCGCCGGCTGCTGAAGCAATATCCGCAGCCCAAATGGACGGATGCAACGCATACGGCGGTCGAATGGGACTGGGTCTACGCTGCCTCGCGGCTGGATCTGGCCTGGCAGGTCAAGCGTCACCCCCTGTTTGATTACCCGGTCCAGGTGTTCCGGCTTGGCGACATTGCCGTTGTGGCGGTGCCGGGCGAGCCGTTTGTGGAGGAGCAGCTGCGTATCAAGCAGCACTCACCGACGGCGTTCACCTTCACGGCCCACATGTCCAACAGCTACGTGGGCTACATCCCGACGCCGGCGGCCTTTGGGCGCGGCGGCTACGAGACGCGCACGGGCGCGGGATCGAAGCTTGATCCCGCGGCGCTTTCGCGTATTGGCGACCGCGTGCTAAAGATGCTCAACCGCATGTTCAAGAAACCGGCATGATCAACCTGAATTTTGAATTCACGGGCTGGGACGCCCTCCTGCTGGTGGTGGTTTCACTGATGGGCACCGCCGTGGCGTACGTGCACCATCCCCGGCGGAAGGCCCTGATCCTGTCCCTGCCGATCCCGTTCACCGCCGTGGTGTTGTCCCAGGGCCACGGCGTCAATGCCACCCATGTGCTCGGTCTGCTGCTGCTGCTGTTCTACACCTATGGGGTGAGGTTCATGCACGTGAATCTGCGCCTGCCGATTGTGATGTCCATTGCGTTTGCAGCCGGCGGGTATGCGGTGGCCGGCGTGGTGCTGGCGCGCCATGTGCCGGCGACTCCGGCCGCCTTCTGGCTGGCGGCGGGTGCGGTGTTCCTGCTGGCGGCGGCGCTCCATGGGTTGGTGCCGCATCGCGATGAGCCGGGGCATCGTACGCCCCTGCCGGTGTGGATCAAGTTGCCCATCATCGCGGTGGTGGTGATGGCTTTGATCATCAGCAAGAAAATGCTGCAGGGGTTTATGGCCACATTTCCGATGGTGAGCCTGCTGGCCGCTTACGAGGCGCGGCATAGCCTCTGGACGGTTTGCCGCGCCATCCCGGCTCTGACGCTGTGCATGGTGCCCATGTTCTCGGTGATGTATATTGCTGAGCCGCATATCGGGCTGGCGGGCGCGCTGGCGGCCGGGTGGGTGGCTTATCTCAGCCTGATGATTCCTCTCATGCGCAAGCAGCGGCAGGACTGGGAAGTAAATGAAGGCTAGTTGCTAAATGCTGAAGTTGGCAATGCCGGATATGGAGGAGGGGATAATCGGTCAGCTGTTGTGTTTAGCAGTTTCTGCTCACTTCTCGTCGAGATAAACGGTGTTGTAGGAGAGGTGTCCATTCTCCCACGTGTAGATGCGGAATACGCCCTGCCGGTTGTAGTAGCCGGCTAGCGGCTCCGCAACATAAACGGGCACATCGCCGACCCAGTGCAGTTCATCGCGGTGGAAATGGCCCGTCAGCACGGCGCTGACATGATAATCGTTGACTAGGGCGTTCCAGCGGCGGGCGTTTTTTTCATTCCAGGTCGAGTGGGTGCTGTTTTTGTAGAAATCTGTCACACAGGGGGAGTGCTGTACCAGGATGACCGGATTTGTCTGTGCTGCGGCCAGTTCGGTTTTCAGCCAGTTCAGGGGCTTGAAGTCCGGCATCTTGTCCTGGTAGTCGGTGGTCCGCAGGGGGTCATCGAACATGAACAGGAAGACCACGCCCTGATATTCCGCGCGGTTGAGCAAAGGCCCGAACGCATTGGTGTAGGCCTGCAAGGAGGCCTCAAATCTTTTCAGGGGAATATCATGATTGCCCGGGACCGCGTGTACCGGAACTTTAAGCCGTGCCAGGATGTTGGTGAGTTGCGCCATTTGTTCAGGGTCATCAAGGTTTTCCCGCCCGAGATCGCCGGTTAGCAGGACGCAGCTGATTTTAAAAGGCAGCCGGTTGATCAGGGCCACCGCCTTGGAGAGGCGTTCGGCATGGTCCGGGCCGCCGCCGATATGAATATCCGTGATTTGCACAAAGCGTAGCGGCGCGCCTTCTAATGGGGCGAGTCGGCTAAGCAGAAAAATAATGCCGAGAATGAAAATGCGCATATTTATAAAAATAGCGGATTGGTCGGGCCGTTGCGACGGAAAAATAACAGCAGTCGGGTCTGTCATGGAACTGTCATCGCCTGGCAGGTACCCAACGGTTTTTGTGGCGTAAGCGCGGATAATCTTTTATTATTTATAGATAAGGGGGGGGTATGTCAAAGGCGCGACATGGGCGGCTGTTGGCATTTGCGGCTGTCATCATAGCCGTATTTGTGGTGTTTTGTCAGGCGGAGGCTCCTAAAAACATCATATTTTGTATTGGCGATGGCATGGGCTTTAATCATGTCAAGGCTACCCATTATTACATTGGCACCAACTTGATCTTTGAGGCCTTCCCCAACCAGTCCACGGTGATGACCTATTCCGCCGACAGCACGATTCCTGATTCCGCATCTTCGGGTACGGCCATGGCGACCGGGCATAAGGTAAACAATGGCGTGATCAGCATTGCGTTGCCGGGTGACGGGCACAGCTACCAGACACTCCTGGAGTTTTTGAAGACACGTGGCAAGCGCACGGCGCTTATCACCACCGACCTGATTACCGACGCCACCCCGGCCGTTTTCGGTGCGCATGTGTCCAGCCGGACGATGTATCCACAAATTGCCGCATACTATCTGACCAACTCGCATCCCAATGTGGTGCTCGGCGGCGGAGATGCCAGCCTGAATGAAACCGCATCCGTGAGCGTTGGCTATGCCTATGTGACCAACGCCGCCACGCTGGCGGGTGTGGCTGACACCAATACATTTGTCATGGGTTCGTTTGGAACGGGGACTATGCCGTATGTATATGTCGGCCGTGGCAGCCTGCCGGGCTTGACCAATATGGTGGGGAAGGCGCTGGATATTCTGGGCAATGATTCTGGCGGCTTTTTTATGATGATGGAAGCCTGTGGTAACGACCATCTGTCGCATGCCAACAACCTTGCCGGTGTGGTGCAGGAAGATGCGGAACTCAACCAGACCGTGCAGATGGTGCTGAATTGGGTGTCCAATCGCAATGACACGCTGGTGATTGTGACCGCGGATCATGAGACCGGCGGGCTGACCAATGTGACGGATAACGGCGCTGGAAATATACCGTCAGGAACATGGACGACAACCGGACACTCGGATAACCGCGTGCCTGTGTATGGCTGGGGACCGGGTTCGGAGTTCATCAGCGGGGTGACCAATAACACGGATTATTTTCCGGCGCTGACGGCAATGTATGCATGGTCGAACACCGTGGATTCCATGCCCGAAGGCCTCACAGTCACGGTGGATAGTGTGTCCGCTGTGACGCCGCATGCCTTCCTTTGCACAGGCACGTCTGTTGTCATGCAGGCGGATTCGCCGCAGGTGCAGGCTTCCGGCGATACACGGTATGTGTTTGACTATTGGACCAACGCCGTGTCTGGGGAATGGAGCACGAATCGCCCGTTTGCGTTTGCCATTGTCCAGCATACGAATTGGACGGCTGTGTTTCACGCGCAATACCGCCAGGTGTTTTCCTTTACACCGCCTGGCGGTGGGTCCATCTTCCCGAATGGGACGGTTTGGACCGATGCGGGCTCATCCGTGACCACCACGGCGGTGACGGCTGACGGCTTTGATTTTTCCGGATGGCGCGACATGTCGAACCATCTGCTGGTATCCACAAACAACCCCTATGAATATGCGGTCACTGGACCGCTTCAACTGGAGGCTGAATTCGCAGCGGACGGTATCGGAGTTACGGTCCAGACCCAGCCGTTGTCAAATTTGACCTTTTCAGTGGATGGCCGTCTTTATACCAATATCTGGACGTTCAGTTGGAGCCCGGGCGCCGTCCATACGGTTGCGGTGGCTCAGACGTTCCAGCCCGTTGGGACGGGCCGCCGCTATGCGTGGACCAACTGGTCCGATGGCGGCGCAACATCGCATGTCTTCACCGTGACAGAATCGGATGCTGGTTTGGTTTTGACGGCGGAGTTTGATGCCCAGTATCAGTGGACAGGTTTGGCAAACCCGGTGTCAGGTGGACAGGTGTCGCCGGTAACGGGATGGTATGCAGCTGGGATTGTTATCCCGGTGACTGCGACCCCGGGTCAGGCGTCCCGGTTTGTGTCATGGAGCGGCGATATAACCGGCACGAATCCATCTGTTAATATCGAAATGGACGGTCCACGGTCTGCCACCGCAGGGTTCTCCCGTCTCTGGTTTGTGGCGACCAATGGCAATGTGACGGCCGCGACGGGCACGGCATGGACAAATGCGCTTTCATTGACTAACGTGTTGGGGCGGGCGGGGGATGGTGATGAGATATGGCTCAAGGCGGGGGTTTACTATCCGGCCCCTAGTACACGTTCGCGGATGTTTTCCGTTAAATCCGGGGTCATGCTGTATGGCGGGTTTGCCGGCACAGAGACGGTGCGGGAATCGCGGAACTGGACCCAGTATGTATCGCGGTTGAGCGGTGATATCGGGATCCCTTTGGTGGTGACGGACAACTGTTACCGGGTGGTTGATGTTGCCTCTAATGCAGTGCTGGATGGGGTGGTGGTTTCGGACGGGTATAACACCGATCGGGCCGGCAATTGGGTCCATGGTGATGGGATGGTGCGGTGTTGCGTGTTTGAGGATAATGAAGCGTTGCGCGGCGGCGGCTTATATGCTGACGGAAATGCCGTCATTCTGAACTGTATCTTTCGCCATAACGTTGCAAACGGCGCCGGCGTTGGCGCCAATAGCTTTGGTGGCGGGATTCTGGTCATGGGCGGTAATCCACGGATTGAAAACGGGCTGTTTGCGTGGAACCAGTCCACCAACGGTGGCGCGGTCGCGGTCGCGCAAGGCAGGGCGGCCTTTTATCACTGCACGTTTGCTGCCAATGCTGCGCTGGTTGCGCCGGGTGTTTATGCCTATAACAGCGGATCGGCCGGATTCATCAACAGCATCTTTTGGGATGAGGGCGGTGATGGCGGCGGCATTTTCCCTGCGCGGACCAACGGCGTCAGCGGTGCCGGCCTGCTGGATATCCTGTTTTGTGATGTGCGCGGCGGCGTGGCCGTTCCGGCTGAATATCTGGGTGTTGTGACGAATGTGATGGATGCGGATCCGCTGTTTGCGGATGTCACCGGCGGTGTATTCCGCGTGCAGGCCAAATCACCCTGTGTGGATGCGGGAATGGCCGTTGGCATGCAGATGGCCACCGATTTGGTCGGGCAATCCCGGTTGGCGGGCCGGCATCCGGATATGGGCGCTTATGAGGCGGACAGTCTGATCCCTCCCGGCTGGTGGTCACAGTATCAGCTGTTGCCGGGAACCGATGCCGGGGATCCGGATCAGGACGGGTATGACAATCTGGCGGAATACATTGCCGGCACGGATCCGACCAATGGGCTGTCGATGTTTGCCATTTCGAATGTCCGCCAGACTGAAGAGCTGAATCCTGTGTTGGAATGGCCGAGTTTGACAGGGCGTGAATATGCCGTTTATTTTACACCCGCATGGACATCGGATTTTACGGTCGCCACCAATCACTTGCTGGCGGAATCACCGCTTAATGTGTTTACCAACGGAGCCCAACAGGGCACAGATGGTTTTTATCGTGTCAGCGTTTCGCTGCAGTAACATCTTGCAAATAAGCATGTTGCCGCATAATTGGCTGATGCATGCATTTCAGATTAAAAAACAGAACAGACAGCACAAAACCAGTGGATTTTCAGCCGGTGTTATGATATTTTAACCCAACCCATTATGGCTACATGGGTTGATTATTCTTTGCGAATGATTTTAAAAGTAAAAAATCAAGGAGTGTTTATGAAACGGATATGGACGGGCGTTCTGGCTGCAGTGTTGATGGTCGCCGGTGCGGCGCATGCGGGTATTCAATACGTGGATGCTGCGGCCACCGGCATGGCGTACGGTGACACGTGGGCGGATGCGTACACCACATTGGATAATGCGCTTTATTATTCAAAAAGCGGTGACCAGATATGGGTGGCAAAAGGTGTTTACAAGCCTGCAACCACGGATGGGTGGGGTGTTGCAACATCACCATCACCTATCAAGAATGACATAAGTATTTATGGCGGCTTTGAGAGTGGGATGGGCAGCATCACGCAGCGGAACTGGAAAGTAAATCTGACGGTGCTGTCCGGCGACCTTGGCAATGACGATGCGGCGGGGTTCTCCAATCGCAATGACAATGCACTCCACCTGTTCGTCATCGCTTCGGTGCGTAACACCTGGTTGGATGGGTTTGTGCTACGCGGCGGCTGTGCGAATTCTGACACCAATCCGGCCACGACCGACAGCCAGGGCGGTGCGATACGTCTGGAAAACGCGACTGGGTTTGTGGCGAAGAATTGCACATTTGTAGACAACGAAGCGTGGGCGGGTGGCGCGGTTTATACCCGCGAGTTGCCATCGGCGGCATTGTTCGAGGATTGCGTGTTTAGCGGCAATTTGTCGCTGGACAATTCCGTGGATGGCAGCGGTGGGGGCGGCGCGTTTGCTAGCCGTCGCGCATCTGGATCGGGGAATCCCGCGGTGCAGGTTTTGCTGAACCGTTGCACATTCACCGGCAATCGTGCACCTGACAGCAGGGGTGGGGTGTTTCGCGCTCTAACGTTAAACACGTCGAAGGTGTCGGCCAATATCACCAACAGCCTGTTTGTCGGTAATGAAGCCAACACCAACTGGACGGGCGGTGCGTTTTATTTTCAGAATTCAGAGCAATCTTCTCTGATGATGAACAGCACATTCTATGGCAACTATCCGGATGCCGTGGTGGTGCAGTCGGCGACCAATGTGATGGTTAATTCAATTGTCTGGGGCAATGCTAGCGACCTTGCAGTTATAGGGACGGGTGAATTTCAGGTCAGCTACAGTGATGTCGGTAAGGCGCGCTACGGCACCAACTCGCTGACCCATAACATTAATCAGGAACCCTTGTTTGTTTATACGGAATCCGGCACGTGGAGCGCGGCGGCGGCCTATAACAAGCTGACGGGTCAGACCGTCCTGACCAATGCGTCGGCAAACTGGGCGAATAATGTGCATGCCGGCCGCACGGTGTGTGTCAACACGAACCAGGTGGCCCAATTCGCGGTGTTTACCAATTCGGCGAAGAGCCTGACCGTCTGGGGTGATGCCACGGCCGGTGGTCAGGGTGTTGGTTACACCATCTATGATTTTAACCTGGCGAGCAACTCGCCCTGCTTGAGCGTGGCGACCTCCAACAATGCGCCGGCGGTCGATATCAAAATGACCAGTCGTCCGCAGGGTTTGGGTTACGATATGGGCGCGTTTGAGTTTATCGGTACCGAAGCGCCGCCGCCGACCAACCCGCCGCCGGCTGGCAACAGCATCTGGTATGTGAATGGTTCGGCATCCGGTGCCAACAATGGTACCAACTGGGCCAGCGCATTCACCACCGTGACGGCGGCGTTCCAGAATTATAATCTCCAGTCCGGCGACCAGATTTGGGTGGCGCAGGGTGTATATAAGCCCTTTGCCGGCCGCACCAATTCATTTAACGTGCCCACGCGTGTTCAAATTTATGGCGGTTATATAGCCGGCACCACCAATCGCAACTGGAAAACCAATTTGACCGTGCTGTCGGGTGATGTCGATAGCAATGATACCGCCAACTTTGCCGGCCGTACCAATAATGCGTATCATGTTTTATACGCCGGTTATATCAAAGATTCATTGCTGGATGGATTCGTCATCCGCGGCGGTTATGCCGATGATTCCTCGCTGAACGGCAACGGGCAGGGCGGTGGACTGTATGTGGAAAACAGCTCCAATATCACTGTGCGCTACTGTGCTTTCGTGGATAACGCGGCCAGCGCCGGCGGCGCGCTGTTCACCCGCGATCTGAATTCTTCGCTGGTAGTTGATGATTGCGTGTTCAGCGGCAATCTGGCGCTGAATGAAATCGACACCTCGAATGGTGGTGGTGGTGCGGTGGCGGGGCGCCGGGCGATTGGGACAACTACCCAGCCAGCCGTGCAGATGGTTGGCAATCGGTGTGTGTTTACCGCCAACAAAGCACCCTACACGCGCGGTGGAGTGCTCTATTCGACGGCAATAAAGACCGGCACAAATCTCAACAGTTATACGGCCAATTTCATCAACAGTCTGTTTGCGGGAAATTCTGCCGGCACCAATAATAACGGCGGCGGGGCGCTTTACTACCGCGATTCGGAAAGTTCGCCGGTGCAGATGAACAGCACGTTCGTTGATAATTTCCCGGATGCGATCATCACGCAGTCCTCCACGAATATATTGATCAATTCAATTGTGTGGAACAACGGTGGCGATTTGACGTCGGTCAATACTGGCGGTATGCATGATGTGACATATACCGATACCAGCAAATACAAGTTTGGGACGAATTCGCTGAGTCACAACCTCGATTCGGATCCGTTGTTTGTTTATACGGAAAGCGGAAACTGGAGCGGCAACGCCGCCTATAATGCGTCGTTGGGTGTGACGGTGCTGACGAATGCCTCCGCCATCTGGACGGTTAATGCGCACAGCGGCCGCACGGTCAAGCTGACGGGTGATCCGCGGCCCCACTTCTATATTCTCGCCAACGGGGTGAAAAGCCTGACCGTCTGGGGTGACGCTTCCGCCGGTGTCTTGGCAAGCGCTTATACGATCTATGATTTCAATCTGGCGAGCAACTCGCCCTGCCTGAGCGTTGCAACTTCCAACAATGCGCCGGCGGTGGATATCAAGATGACCAGTCGCCCGCAGGGCTTGGGTTATGACATGGGCGCGTTCGAGTTTGTTGGCACCGAAGCGCCGCCGGTGACAAATCCGCCGCCGGGCAGCGGCATCTGGTACGTCGACACGTCGGCTACGGGTGCCAATAATGGCCTTGCCTGGGGTAGTGCGTTTACCAACCTGCAATCGGCGCTGGCCAATCCGGACCTGGCGACCAGCAATGAAATCTGGGTGGCGCAGGGTGTGTATCGTCCGGGCACAAATCGTCTGGATATGTTCGGTTTGCACAACCGGGTGGCGGTGTATGGCGGATTTACCAACAACATGGCGGACAGGGCCTCCCGTGACTGGAAGCTCTACCGCACGGTGTTGTCCGGCGACCTGGACAAGAACGACACAGCGAATTTCGGCAGCCGTGCAGGTAACGCCTATCATGTGGTGGATGCTTCTTACTCGGTCCAGGCCGTGTTGGATGGATTCATTGTATGCAGCGGCTATGCGGACGGGACCACTCCGGCGGACCGCGGTGGTGCGCTCTATGCGGAAGGCAGCAGCAATCTGGTGGTGCGCAATTGTTCGTTCAGTGACAACGCGGCGGTGGGTGGCGGCGCGGTGTTTATTTCCGAGGCGAAATCGACCGTGTTGTTCCAGGGATGTGTGTTTGGCGGCAATATGGCGACGGAAAACACGAATGATTTGGGCGGCGGCGCGATTTGCGGGCTACGTAAGGATGCGTCATCTGCCACGTCTTTGTTTGTGGCTGACCGTTGTGTGTTCGCCGGCAACAGGGCACCCAACAGCCGCGGCGGTGTGTTCAACACGCCGACGCTCAGCAGTTCACAGGTTTCCGGCCATTTTACGAACTGCCTGGTTGTGGGCAACAGCGCCTCGGTTACCGGCGGCGGCGGCGCATTTTATCTGAAAGCCATTTTGGACCGTATCAATATCAACAGCTGTACATTTGCCGGCAACTATCCGGACGCCTTCACGATACGGCAGGCGACGAATTCATTGATCAATACCATTGTCTGGAGCAATTCGCCCAATGAAATCGGCGGCTATGATCTTGCGGATGTCCGCATGAACGTGCGTAATTGCGACATTAACATTTCGGCGCTGACCAATCCGCCCACGTGTATTCAAGCGAATCCCATGTGGCAGTCCTCGACCGGGACATGGAGCGGTGCGCCGGTCTATGACCGCAACTCCGGCATGACGATGTTGCAAGGCTCCGGGTGGACGGCAAAGGCGTTGATCGGTTCCGCGGTGCAGGTGGATACCAATTCGCCGGCGCAATACTATATCGTGGATAACACAACCAGTTCGCTGACGGTTCTGGGCGATGCCACTGCCGGCTCTAGCGGCAAACGCTATGTCATTTGCAACTATCACCTGGTGAATGGCTCTCCCTGTCAGAACTCTGGTTATGCAAGCGGCGCGCCTGGTGTTGATTTGGACGGCGTCAGTCGTCCGCAGGAAACCGGCTATGATATGGGGGCCTATGAATACAAGTCCGCCGGGACTATTCCTTCCTGGTGGTGGGCTCTGTATCCTTCCATTGCCCAGGTTGAACTGGCGGATCCGGATGGCGACGGGCAGGACAATCTGAGTGAATACATTGCCGGCACGGATCCCACGGTCAAGTCTTCCGTGTTTGAGATTGGTGATGCGGAAGGTTCGACGAACAGCCTGAATATTCTTCGCTGGTTGAGCATCTCCAATCGTGTGTACAGCGTGCAGATCGGGTCGACTGTTGGGTCGACCTTTACATCGCTTGTCACCTCGTTGGGGGCCACCCCGCCGATGAATACCTATACCGATGTGGTGGTGCGTCCGAATCCGACATTTTATCGGGTTGGTGTGAATCTGCTGCCGTAATCAGCCGGCGCGGAGCCCAATGGTCTGGCGGGGGAATCGGTTGTCCGGTTCCCCCGTTTTTTGTTGCGTTTGTTCCCTTTATTCTTGTTCCGCCATTTCATATGGGCGTATGATGCCGCACATGTGTTGGCCGCAGACGCGCAGGAGGCTTTGTATGCGGATGAATATTCAGGACAGGTTTTACCGGACATTTACCCGGCAGCGGGTTGACCGTGTGCCGGATATTGAATTTGGCTACTGGCCGCAGACCATCCGCCGTTGGTTGAAAGAAGGTCTGCCGCTTGCGCTGACTGCGGATGAACAGAATCAGATGTTTCCCAGGACGCTGGATGATTTTTTCGGGTTTGAGCATGAGGGGCATCAGTTGCAGCTGTTCTTGGATATGAATCCGCCTTTTGTGGAGGAGATTCTGGAGACACGCGGCGATTCGGTGATCATGCAGACCGATGATGGCATCATTGCGCAGCGGTTCCTCAATCATGCTGATGGGAGTTCCATTCCTCATTACATCCAATTCCCGGTGGCTACGCCACAGGATTGGGCCAATCTGAAAACGCGTTACCGTGCGGATGATCCGGCTCGCGCGGTGAATTCGGCCGTTGTTGCGGCTGTCCGTCAGGCGATGGCCGCCCATCAGGCGGTTGTTTTTGGGGTTTGCGGTTTTTATGGGCAGATGCGCAACTGGATGGGCGTAGAGAATCTTTCCTTGGCGTTTTATGATTATCCGGAAATGATCCATGACATGGTTGCCCTGTGGTCGGATTTGATGGTGAGGCAGATTGATGCGCTGCCGGCGGATGTTGCCATTGATCAGGTGCATTGGTGGGAGGATATGGCTTGCAAGAACGGCCCGCTGGTGAGTCCCGCGGTTTTTCGTGAGTTTATCCAGCCGGGCTATCACCGGGTGATGGCGGCGGCGCATCGCCGCGGCTGTGTGCTGGGCATGGTGGATTGTGACGGCAATCCTCACGATCTGGTGCCGAACTGGCTTGAAGAAGGTGTGAACATCATGTTCCCGCTGGAGGTCGCCGCTGGGGTTGATCCCTATGTCTGGCGCCGTGAGTTTGGTCCGCAGCTCCTGTTGCGCGGCGGGATTGGCAAGGCGCCGTTGGTGCAGGGTGGCAGGGCGATTGACGCGGAATTGGAGCGCGTCCGTCCGCTGCTCGAGCAGGGCGGTTATATCCCGCATCTCGACCATCTTGTGCCGCCGGATATTTCGTATCGCAACTACTGCGAATATCTTGAGAAAAAACGGAAATTGATCGGCAGGTAAAGGAGCTTTATGAAGCGCAAAGTTAAAATAGGGATTATCGGGGTGGGCAATATCGGCAATGTCCATGCGAACGCATTCCGGACGGTGCCGGATGCCGAGGTGACGGCGGTCTGTGATGTGCAGCCTGAGCGCGTCAAGGAAACCGCCGACCGGTTGAACATCAGTCAGCGGTTCACGGATTACCGTGAACTGATCAGGTCGGATGTGGACGCTGTGGTGGTGGCGGTGGGCAATACCCTGCATAAACCAGTGGCGTTGGCGGCTCTGAAAGCTGGGAAGCATGTATTGCTGGAAAAGCCGATGGCCATGAATGCCCGCGAGGCGGTGCAGATTGTGGATGCGGCCAAACGGGCCCGGCGGGTGCTGCAGATCGGTATGCATTGGCGGCAGAATCCAACCGCCAAAGTGATCCGTGAATATGTTGCCAATGGTGATTTTGGTGAGATTTATCATATCCGCGCCGTGATGACGAGGCGCCGTGGCATTCCCGGATTGGGCGGGTGGTTTACAACCAGGGCGCTTGCAGGTGGCGGGCCGATGATTGATCTGGGGGTCCACTGGCTTGATCTTTCCATGTGGTTGAGCGGTCTGTGGAAGCCGACGTGTGTAAGTGCCCAGACCTATGCCAAATTCGGGCCGCGTATGCAGAATTACCGTTATGTGGGGATGTGGGCTGGGCCGCCTAAGCTGGATGGAACGTTTGATGTGGAGGACTACGCGGTCGGGTTGGTGCGATTTGGCAAAAAGGCCACGTTGTCATTTGAAATTTCATGGGCGGGCAATGGTCAGGATGAACACTTTATTGAGCTCCTTGGCGACAAGGCCGGCGTGCGCATGGCGAGCGACAAGCCTTTGCTGATTTTGACCGAGCAGGGGACTCGTCCGGTGGATGTTCTGCCGCAGTTTGAATCGCGTGGCAGTGCGCCAGATCAGCAGGCGTGTGTTTTCAGTGCGGCTTGTCTTGGCAAAGCCAGGCCGGCTTGCACGGGTGAAGAAGGGGTGGTGGTGATGAAGGTGATTGATGCGGCTTATCAATCAAGCCGCCTGAATCGGGAAGTCGCTATTCAGGTTTAATAAAAAAACAGAGGGAAAACATGAAAAGATGGATGATTGCCTTGGTCGGGACGACGATCCAGTTGTGTTTGGGAACGGTCTACGCATGGAGTTATTTTCAGAAGTTGCTGGCCTCCAATTATGGATGGACGCAAAGCCAGACCATGTGGACTTTCAGTTTGGCCATTTGCTTCCTTGGGTTGGCGGCTGCATGGGGTGGGAGCCAGTTGGCGAAACGAGGCCCCTGCGTGTTGGCGTTTGCCGGCGGAATTTGCTTTGGTCTCGGGTATTTGCTGGCGGCGATGGCTCTGCATTTAAAATCACTTCCGCTTTTCTATGTCGGGTATGGGGTTGTCGGCGGGATCGGGCTGGGCTTGGCCTATGTGACGCCCGTGGCCACGGTGGCCAAATGGTTCCCTGATAAGAAAGGATTGGCCACTGGCATGGTGATCCTCGGCTTTGGCATGGGTGCGCTGCTGATGAGCAAAGTCCTCGCCCCCTTCCTGATGCAGGTCAGCGGCCACAATATGGTGACGGTGTTCAGCGGGTTGGGCTTGGTGTTTATCCTTGTCGTGCCGTTGCTGGCGTTGTCGTTGAAAAATCCGCCGGTTTTGGCGCCGTCAACTGCGGCAAGCGCCACGGTGGGTATCGCGTCGGAAGGTTGGTTCAATGGCAGGTTTATGATGATGTGGCTGGCTTTTTTCTGTAATATTACCGCCGGCATAGCCCTGATCAGCTTCCAATCGCCCATGTTGCAGGATTTGCTGAAGCAGGCAAAATCAGGTGTGGTTGATCTGGCAGCTGCCGGCGCTACGCTGATTGCGGTGAGCTCTCTGTTTAATGGCATTGGCCGCATGTTTTGGGGCGGAATTTCCGACAAAATCGGCCGGGCGATGACATTCCGGTTTTTGCTGGGGTCGCAAATCCTGGTTTTTGTTGCGCTGACGCAGGTGACGTCACCCTTGGTTTTCTCTGTGCTCGTGTGTTATGTGCTGCTGTGCTATGGCGGCGGGTTCGGCACCATGCCGTCGTTTGTGCAGGATATGTTCGGGTCCAAAAATATGGCGTCGGCGTATGGCGCTATTTTGACCGCATGGTCGGCCGCTGGCATCGTGGGCCCGCAGGTGGTGGCTGTGGTCAAGGATCGCGCGCCGGCAAATGCATCGGTGGTTTCATTCTGGGTCACTGTTGGATTTGTTCTGGTTGGTTTTGTTATCACCCTGTTCCTTCGGGACCGTAAGGTTGTCCGGTGAGCCTGTCGGTGGCGGATTAATATTGTTGGCCGCTTTGGAAGAGATATAATGGTGTCATAACAATGGGGTGTCGCATGCGCGTGGCAATTATCGGGTTGGGCCTGATTGGTGGTTCCGCAGCGGTGGATATCGTCCAGAGCGGATTTGCCCGGCATGTAATCGGGGTGGACAGCCGCCCGGAGCATGCCGAAGAGGCGTTGCGCAAAAAGCTTGTCAATGCGGTTGAGCCGTTCGAAAACGCGGTGGCGCAGTCCGATTTGATTGTTGTGGCGGTGCCGGTGGATGCGGCTCTGGAGATGATTCCCCGCGTGCTGGACCATGTGAAGGATATGCAGGTGGTGACGGATATGTGTTCCACCAAGCGTACGATTATGAAACGGGTCGAGAATCACCCCAATCGCAGCCGATTTGTGGGCGGGCATCCCATGGCAGGCACCGAGCAATCGGGTCCGGCGGCGGCGGTGCAGGGTTTGTTTTACGGGAAGACTGGCGTGTTGTGCGATTTGCCGGCCAGCGCTCCGGATGCGGTGGAACAGGTGAGGAAGCTTTACCATGCTCTGGGATTGCATACCGCTGAAATGACATCGGACCAGCACGATCTTTGTGCGGCGTATGTGTCACATATGCCGCATGTGCTGTCTTATGCATTGGCATTGACGGCGATGCAGGAAGCACAACAGGAATCCCGCCTGTTTGAAATGGCCGGGGGCGGGTTCAGTTCCATGGCTCGTTTGGCCAAGAGCAGCGCCGAGATGTGGGTGCCCATTTTGATGGAAAACGCCGGACAGACATTAACCGCACTTGATAATTGTATGGCCTATCTGGTGGACCTGCGCAAGGCGATTGCGGCAGGCGATGGTGCCGCCGTCCGCAAATTAATCCAGGCTGCCAACCAGATTGCGCGGTTGCTGCCGTCCGAAGAAGCTGCATGGAAAATGGAGCACGGTCAGAAGCATGTCGCTCAAAAAAGGCATAAAATAGCTACGCCGCCCAGTATGGCGATCAAGCCCCAGAGCTTTGGCCGCACGTACGAGTCATGAAAGATCATCGCGCCGACAAAGAATGAGATCAGGCAGTTGGATCGCCGGATGAGTGAGAGGATGGAGATGGCCACTCCGGGTTCGCTCAGGGCGCGGAAGTACAGCCAGTCCGAAATCACCAGCAGGATGCCGACCGCTGGAATGGTGGGTCGCCATTCGAACCGGGTGCGTTGCAGTCCGGTACGCCGTTGGACCAGCCACGCGGCCCCCAGGCTCACCACCAGATCAATACAGAACCAGAATTGCATGGTGTTTTGGGGCATGGCGCAGGTTTGGAGCAGATATTTGTCATACAAAGCGGATGCCGCGCCAAGCATCGTTCCGCCCGCTGCTAGAAAAATGCCTGCATTGCGGTGAAAGAGGATCCCTTCTTTGCGGCCGACGAATGAAAACAGTCCATAACCGGTGATGATCACCACCATGCCAAACGCTTGGGGCCATGAGGGGATTTCCCGGAACAGAAGGATTGCGCCGGCCAGTGTCCACAGGGGTGCCGAGGCACGGATCGGCGCGACAATGGAAATAGGCAACGCCCTCATGGCGTAGTACATCATGATCCATGAGCCGGACACCAATCCTGTTTTTAAAGCCACCCGTCCAAAATTGAGTGCAGTGATAGAACAGACAGACTCGAGTTGTCCTGTCAGGATGGTGGCCAGCACGAACAGCGATGATCCGCAGAAAGTGGCCCAGAACAGCACCGGCATTACGGCGTTGGCATTGACACTGTGCTTTTTGCAGATGTCATAAAAGCCGAGACCGACAGCGGATGTCAGTATAAGCGGGACCCACATGGTGTCGATTGGAGAGGACTCAATTATTCTTCAGCGCCTTCATCCAGGATGTCTTCGGCCAGTTCTTGGGCTGCTTCGATGGCTGCGGCCAGCCGGTCCGCGCTGTCTTTGAAGAAAAATCCATTCTGCCCATCCGCCCATGCCGAAACAACGTTCTCAATTCCGACGAAGCCGAAGGCGGCGCGTATAAACGGCAGCAAGGCATCGCGCTCATCGTTTTCTTTGTAGACGCCGCCGGATGCCGCCAGAACGATGACTTGCCCGATATTATGCTTGGGTTCCACGCCATCGGCGCTGATTGTGAACGTGAGATTTGGGGCCAGCACTTGATCCACCCAAGCTTTTAAAATGGCCGGCGCGGAAAAGTTCCACATAGGGGTCGTGATGACCAGCACATCCGCATTATTGAACAGCTCGGCCTGTTGTTTGGCATAAACCATGGCTTTTCCCTCATCTGCCGATGGCGTGTAAGCAGGGTTGGCCACCGGGCCCCAGAAGCCATGGAAGGCATCAACGCTATAAAAGGGCGGGGGATTTTGGTAAAGATCCACATCGGTGACGTCAATTGTGGTGTTGAGCTCCTTGAGATGGGTGAAAAAGGCATCCGATACTTTTTTGGAAGCGGATTCAGCGATGGGTTTTGGATTGGCAATTATATGTAAAATATTCATATGACCGGTTTCCTTTCGCCATTCTGATGGCAGATTATATGCTCTCTTAGAACTTGCGCAACATCATGCCTTTCAGGCGCGTGATGTGCAAGTTATTTTGCGGAATTTCAGCGCAAGAGCAAGCCGCCCTGTTTAATGATAAAGCGGTGGTATGGGAATTGCCGCTTGAAAAGAAATACGGGAAGATTGATAATATTTGCGGATATAATTTGTAAAATGGGTCTTTCAAATCAGCCGATCATGATTGAAAAATATCCCCGATTTTTTGAGGTTGATAAGGAGTGTTTATACCATGCACCGAATGAGGCCCATAAAATTGTTACTGCTGCTGGCGGTATTATTGCCCTTGGGTGCGCTGGGGGGCTCTGGGAGCTGGTCTGGAGATCAAGTGGGCAACTGGAGCGACGTGACGAAGTGGGTGGGCGGTGCGGTGGCGGACGGTGCGGACTACACGGCCGGGTTCGTGACCAACATCACGTTGGCGCGGACGGTGACGCTGGACAGCGGCCGGAGCATCGGGCACCTGACGTTCCAGGACACGGCGTCGGGCTATTTCGGGTGGGTGCTGGCGGGCACGAACATCCTGACGCTGGACGTTGGCGGCGGGCAGCCGCAGATCAGCGTGAACACGGCGGGCGGGACGGCGGGCGCCACCATCAGCCTCATTCTGGCGGGCAGCGACGGGCTGGCGAAGCAGGGGCCGGGGCCGCTGGTTTTGAGCGGCGCCAACACATTCAGCGGCGGGGTGACGGTCAACCAGGGGACCTTGACGGTCACGGCGGACAACAACCTCGGGGCGGCGTCCAACGATGTCACCTTCACGGGCAGCGCGCAGCTGACGGCCAGGGGGTTCACCACGGCGCGCAACCTGGTCATCAACAGCGGGGTGACGGCCACCAGCAGCGTGGCGGGCGTTTTCAGCGTGGGCGGCTCCATCAGCGGCGGGGGCACCTTGTACAAGGTCAACACGGGGGTGCTGGCGCTTTTGGGGACCAACACGCATGGGGCGACGGTGATTGCAGGCGGTGAGCTGCGCGGGGATGACGGGGTCGGGGTTTCCAGCGGCAACGTCAACATCCTGGGCGGCGGGATCTGGTCGACGGGCGCGGACATCACCCGTGCGCTGGGGAGTGGGAGCAACCAGGTGCAGCTGGCGGGGCCGGGCGGTTTCAGCGCCTACGGTGCGCCGGTGGCGGTCGATCTGGGCGGCGGCGGGGAAAGCATCGCCTGGGGTTCGGGCGCATTCGGGACGCCTGCGCCATTCTACCTCAACAGCGCAACCGCCAATGCCCGGCTGACGTTGCGCAACGCCATCAACCTGAACAGCAACACGGCGCAGATCGCGGTGCTGGCGGACGTGGCGGAGATTGCGGGCGTCATCAGCAACAGCGCGGCCGGACTGGCCGGGCTGACCAAGACTGGGGCCGGCGTGTTGTGGCTGACGGCGACCAACGCATTCCCGGCCCAGTCACGGTTGACGGCGCCGGCGGGGTGCTGCGTGCGGACGATGGCGTCGGCATTCCCGCTTTGGCCAACGTGAACCTGTCCATCAACGGCGTCTGGGAATCCTCCCTGGACATCACGCGGCCGCTGGGCACGAATGCCGGCGAAGTGCGGCTGACCGGGGCTGGCGGCGACGGGTTCAGCGCGTATGGCGCGCCCGTCAAGGTGAACCTGGGCGGCGGCGGCGCGACCCTTGTGTGGGGCGGGACGGCCTTCACCACGGCCCTTGTGCTCAACCAGGCGACGGCCGACAGCGCGATCACCTTTGAGAACGCGCTGGACCTGAACGGCGCCGGCCGCACGGTGGTCGTCAACAGCACCAACCAGCCCGCCACCATCACCGGAGTGATCAGCCACAGCAGCGGGGCCAGTATGCTGACCAAGAGCGGGGCGGGCACGCTGGTCCTGACAGCGACCAACACCTGGAGCCACACGTCGGCCACGGGGACGAACCTGGCCGTCACGGCGGGCGCGGTGCAGGTCGAAAAAGAGGAGAACCTGGGCGGCACGCCGGCCAGCCTCTACATGGCCAAATGCCTGCTGCTCAGCGGCGGCACGCTGAAGACCACCGCCTCGTTCAGCATCGATGACGGCAACCGTGGCATCACCCTGGGCGCGGCGCACGGCTGGTTTGATGTGGCCGGCGGCACCACCCTGACGGTTGCCAATGCAGTGGCGGGCACGACCGGCAACCTGTACAAGCGTGGCGCCGGGACCCTGGTGCTGGCCAGCACCAACAACACGTACGGGACGGCGGCAGTCGGGACGCATCTGCTGGAGGGTGCCCTGTCAATCGCCAATGACGGCAACCTGGGCACCGCGTCGGCGGATCTTTATTTCGACAGTGACAGCACGCTCAAGGCCACGGCCAACGCCACGGTGAACAGCCCCCGCGCGGTGACGATCGCGGCCGGTGCGACGGCAACGGTGGACTGCGATGCGGGCGTGGTGCTGACGCTGGCGGGCGCGACGGCCAACACGGCGGGGGCTCTGGCCAAACGCGGCGACGGGACGCTGGTGCTGGGGGGTGTGAACCTGCATGACGGTCTGACGACCATCAATGCGGGCACCATCAAATGCGGCATAGCCAACGCATTCGGGGTCGGCACGGACGGCGATATCCTGATCAATGCCGGGGGCACGCTGGACGTGGGCGGGGTCGGCATTGCGCCCGACGGGATGATTTCCGGGTCGGGCACGGTGGACAACAGCGCCGGGACGGGGACGCTGGCTTTCGGGGCCGGCAACGGGTCGTCGGCCTTTGATGGCGTGGTCAAAAACAGCGGCGGGACCTTGAACCTGACCAAGAACGGCACGGGGACCTTCACCCTGACCAACCCCACGAACAGCTACAGCGGGCTGACGACCATCAGCGGCGGTGCGCTGAAGCTGGGCAGCGGCCTTGCCGCGCAGAACAGCACGGTGTCGGTCGGGGTGGCCAACGGGCTGAAGTTCGACCCGGGCCAGACCCCCTTCACCCTTGGCGGCCTGGCCGGCGCGTCAGGGTTCACGCTGGCCGACACCGGCTCCAACGCGGTGACCGTGAAGGTGGGCAACAACGGCAGTTCCTCCAACTATACCGGTGTTATCAGCGGCAGTGGCTCGCTGGTCAAGATCGGCGGCGGGACCCTGACGCTGGGCGCGGCGAACGTGTACAGCGGCGCCACGGCGGTTGAAAACGGCGCCCTGCAGGTGGGGATCGCCAATGCGCTGCCGGCCAGCACCGTGCTCACCCTGGGGACAGCGGGCACCAGCGGGAACCTGGTCCTGGGCACGGCGGCGGCGGCCTATGCCCAGACCCTGGGCGGGCTGCAGAGCGCGGGGCTTGGCGGTGCCGTGGCCGGCGCCTTCACCACCGCCTCCACGCTGACCATCAACAACGAAAGCGACTGCGTGTTCAACGGCGTGCTGGGCGGCGGCGCCGGCAATGCGAACAAGCTGGCGTTGACCAAGGGCGGCGGCGGCAGGCTGGCGCTGGGCGGCGCCAGCCCCAACACCTATACGGGGGGCACGACGCTCAACGCCGGCACGCTGAGCCTTGAAAAAGCCGGGGCCATCAGCGCCGGCACGCTCACCGTGGCCGGCGGCACGCTGGTGGAGACGGCGGACAACGCGCTGAGCGGCGCGGCCGCGCTGAGCTTGAACAGCGCCTCGGCCGCCGCCGTGCTGAGCCGGGACAACGATTACTCCGGAGTGACCACCGTGACCCTGGGCCGGCTGCAGATATCCAAGTCCAATGCGCTTGGGACAACGGCGACCAACACGGTGGTTGGCGCCGGCGGCGTGCTGGAGCTGGCGGGCGGCATCAATACCCCCGAGGCGCTGAGCCTCAACGGCGCGGGGCTGGCGGCGGCGCCGGCCGGCGCGCTGCGCAACGTGTCGGGCACCAACACCTGCAGCGGGCCGGTCACGCTGGTGACCGCCTCCACCATCGCCGCCTCGGACGGCCTGCTCATCTTTGACGTGGCTTCGGGCAATACGATCAGCAGGGCCGCGCTGGCGCTGACCTTCGACGGAGCCGGCGATATCACCGTCAACGATCCGGTGGCCGGCACGGGCGTGCTGGTCAAGAACGGCGGCGGCACGCTGACGCTCAACGCCGCCACCGCAGGCAGCGGCGCCACCACGGTCAGCAGCGGCACGCTGCGGCTGGGCACGGGCGCCAGCGTCGGCACCGGCGCCATCACCATGGGCGGCGGCACGCTGGACCTGGGCGGCAACAGCCAGACCAGCGGCGTGGTGACGCTCAATGACGGCCGCATCATCAACGGCACGCTGGGCATGGGGGCCAATGCGCCGGCCGTGAAAAAAGGCGAGATCAGCGCCGGCCTCGTCGGCAGCGGGGCCATGGCCAAGACCACCGCGGACACCGTGGTCCTGGGCGGCAACAACAGCGGCTACAGCGGCGCCATCACGCTTGGCGGCGGCATTTTGAACATCCGGCACAGCAACGCGCTGGGCGCGGGCAGCACCACCACGGTCAATGCGGGCACGGCGCTGGAGCTGGAGGGCGGCATCGATGTGCCCGCCGAGGCCACCTTCATCCTGGCCGGCACCTTGCGCAACGTGTCGGGCACCAACACCTATCGCGGCCTGCTCACCATGACGACCAATGCGGCCGTCATCACCTCGCTGGCCGGGGCGCTCGTCCTGGATGCGGCGGGCACCAATGTGGCCATCAGCCGGACCAGCGGCGCACTCACGGTCAACGGCGCGGGCAACGTCACCATAGCCGATGCAATCATCGGCACCAACACGGCGGCCACGCTCACCAAGGATGACACGGGCACCCTTGTCCTGGCCGGCACCAACACCTACACGGGCGCCACGACCGTAAATAAAGGCAAGCTGCTGGTCAACGGCTCGCTGGCCGCCGGGTCGGCGGTCACAGTCAGGGACACGGCCACGCTGGGCGGCGGCGGCGCCTGCGGCGGCACGGTGACGGTGGAAGCCGGCGGCACCCTCGCCCCGGGCGATCCGGCCGTGGCCAACGGGGTCGGCACGCTGGTGGTCGGCAGCCTGGCGCTGCAGGCCGGCAGCCTCCTCGCCTTCCAGCTCGACGCCGCGCCGGGCGACGACGATGTGGTTGACGCCAGCGCGGGCGCCACCACGATCAGCGGCGCAAACGTCTATCTATATGATGCCGCCACGGGCGGCGACTTCAAAGAGGACGGCACCTACCGGCTCATCCGCTACAGCGGTGCGGCGCCCTCCGTGGCCGGCCTCACGGTGCAGACCGACATGGGCGGCAAGAGCTACAAGTTCCGCGCCATCGCCGGCTGGGTGGAAATCACCATCAACTCCCAGTCGATCATCAGCATTGACAGCCCCGGCGTGCCGGAAGGCGATGCCGGCCAGACCGATCTGATCTTCAACGTCAGCCTGCCCTTCGCCGCCACCAGCGCGGTCTCCGTGGCCTGGCAGACTGCCGACGGGACCGCCAAGGCCGCCCTGAACGACTATGCGCCCGGCAGCGGAACCGTGGAGTTCTCGCCCGGCGACACCAACCAGACGATCGTGGTCAAGGTCAATGGCGACACGCAGAAGGAGCCCGACGAGACGCTGACCGTCACCCTCTCCGGCGCCGTGGGCGGCATGATCCTGGATGCGGTGGGGACCGGCACCCTCATCAATGATGATCCGTTCACCGTGTGGTACATGGACCCGGCGGCCACCCGCGGCGCCAACAACGGCTACAGCTGGGAGGATGCGTTCACCAACCTCCAGAGCGCGTTTGCCACGGACCTGGCCAGCCAGCAGCTCTGGGTGGTGGGCGGCACGTACTATCCCGGGGCGACGCGCGATGCGGCCTTCACGGTCACCTCCAGCGTCACCGTTCTGGGCGGGTTCACCAGCGGCATGGGCACGGCAACCCAGCGCGACTGGACCGCGTACCCCACCGTGCTCAGCGGGGACATCGACCGGAACGGGGTGCTGGACACCAATAACAGCATCCATGTGGTCACGGTCAGCGCGCCGGATGTGGCGCTCGACGGGCTGACCCTGACCATGGGCTATGCGCGCGGCGCCACCAATGCGGTGCTCTGCGGCGGCGCGCTGTATGCCAGCAACTGCTATCCCGTCGTGCGCAACTGCCGCATCGTCACCAACTCCGCCAGCCAGTATGGCGGCGGCGCCTATCTGTTTGCGGGTGCGGCCGGCACCAACGGCGCGGTGTTCGAAAACTGCGAGATTGCATACAACACCACAACCAACACCGCGGCAAACACGGGCGGCGGCGGCATCTGCATGCAGGGGCAGCGGCCGGTGCGGCTGGAAGCGTGCCGGATGACCGGCAACCAGGCAGGGATGGACGGCGGCGGCATCCTGGCCTACAACGGCGTGGTGAAAATCTCCGACAGCGATGTGGACAACAACCTTGCGCGTGGCGGCGGCGGCGGCGTGGCAGTGACTGGTGCGCGCGCGGCCGGGCAGCTTATTGAGATCCGTAACAGCCGGTTTTACGCCAATCAGGCCACGGGCAACGGCGGTGCGCTTTATGCGCTGGGCTCCAACAGCGTGGCCGATGTGATCAGCGGCTGCCGGATATACGGCAACGCGGCGGCCCTCGGCGGCGCGCTGAACCTGAGCAGCTATGACGGATTGATCGAAGATAGCCTGCTCAGCGGTAACCGGGCAAGCGGGGCAAGCGGCGGTGCGGTTAATCTGATCACAGGCTGTGATACCGTGTTCCGGCGGGTGGTGCTGGCAGGACACAGCACCACCGGCGGCGGCGGCGGCGTGTATGGCGGCATCGACAGCCGGCCGGTCTTTGAGAATGTGCTGATTGCCGGCAACCGTGCGGCCACCATGGGCGGCGGGATTTGCCTTTCAGACTTGAATGTGGCGGGCACCGGCCCGACCAGCATGCTGGCGCACTGCACGATTGCGGACAACCGGACCACCACTGCGGCCGCGGCCAACGGTGGCGGCGGATTATACATCACCGATGGCACCGCGACGGTTTTCAACACCGTGTTCTGGGGTAATGTGGCGGCCACCAACGGGCATCAGATCAGGACCGCCGCAAAATATATCCAGATGGATATGGCCGGCGACCTGATTCAGGGCGGTAGCGCAGGAGTGTACAACTCCAGCAACTGGCCGCTGAACAACTTAAGCAGCCAATTGACCAACAATCCTTTGTTTGTGACTTCCACCGGCATCTGGACAACGGCAGCCCTGCCGGACACCACCTCGGGCATGGCGGTGCTGACCGATACCAACGCGGTCTGGGCGAGCGGCGGCCTGGCCGGCCGGTATGTGAACCCGAACACCGCCGACAACCTGGCGTACTATATCGCCAGCAACACGGTGCACACCCTGACCCTCCTCGGCCTGCCGACCAATGCGGCCAGCGGCAGCAGCTACCGCATCACCGACTACCGGCCC
>Ga0118677_10001102_pt1 | contig 57932 bp, 41 predicted proteins | sample AliMusrvi5mmetaG_FD_86154 | JGI IMG/M metagenome (GOLD analysis project Ga0118677, IMG submission 86154)
AAACGGAGCCAGCGCCGCGTGTCGGCCGGGAGGCAACCGATGAATCCCCGGGAAAGCGGGGAAATTTGCGGGTCAGTGCTGGTTTTTTTCGCGGAGCAAGGGGGCGCAATCGCGGCGGAAGGCGGTGATTTGTTGTTCCTGGGCCTCGCTGTAATGGCCGCTGCGCTGCGCATAGGTGTCCATCCAGATAACAGAAATGACAACAGCAGCGGGAGTCGCATGGGACTTGTGGGAGTTATTGGGCGTATGTGTTGCACAAAGTTAGATGGTGGAATTTTCCGGGTCCTCCGTCGGCGTGCCATCCGCCTCCGCCTGTGACACATGGATCTGCTTCACCCACTCCCCGCGGATGAAGGATTCCTCGACGGGATCGGGGCAGGGGATTTCCGCGTGGAGCTCGCGCATTTCGGCGCGGATGAGGGCGGCGAAATGGCGGCGGAGTTTGTTAGATCCGAGCACGGTGACGGTGAGTTCATTCGCCTGCGGGTTGGTGTGGATGAGGGCGCGGGCACCCTTGCGGGCCAGGACCATGCCGTGGCGCCAGAGTTGGCGGCGTTCCCTGACGACTTCGATGAAATCATAACGCCGCGCGCCGAAGCGGGCTATCAGACTATCAGGCAGTGACTGATAGATATGGCGCATCCGAAGGTCGTCCTCCGCATGGCGGAAATCGTCCACCGGGGCGGGCGGGGACTCCGGCAGCGCGTCGGGCACCAGCCAGCCGCCGGTTGCGGAGCGCAGTTCGCGGGCGATGCCGATGGTTTCCAGGAAACGCATCAGGCACTGGCGCGCGGTGCCGTCGGACTCCTGATAGAGGGCGAGTTCGAGGTCGGCTTGGGTGAGGATGCCCGCATGCAACTGGGCGCGGAGTCGCAGGGCGTAGGTGTGTTTGGTCAGCCACTCCGGGTTGAGGGTTGTGTCATCCCGGAGGCGGGGATGGTTGCGGAAGTTGAGGGCGGTGCCGAGGTGGTGGAGGAAATCCGCGAGGTAATCCTGCTGGCCTTCGTCGCGCACGCCGTGATCGGCGCACAGCGCGCGGTAGGCATCGGATGTTAGATGGGTCCAGGGCGTGCCGCTGGCGGCGAGCGAGTGGCGCACGGCATCCCACTCTTCGGGAAACGGTTCCCTGACCCAGGGCATGCGTTCCAGTTCGCGGCAGAGGGCGGCCTTGAGGACGGGGATGCCTTTTTTGATTTTGCAATCCATTTCCACGAAGCCGCGGATGAATGGATATTGATCCCGCAGTGCGACACGATCCACCTCCGGGCGGCAGCCCGGCACATTCCACTGGTTCATCGCGACGATGACCGGCGGCAGTTGTCCGTGGTCATCGGCACCGAAGTCACGGATCAGCCGCAACCAATACTGCGCGTCTTCCCGTTCATGGTGTTCCCGTCCTGATAGAACCACCACATACAACGCGCGCCCGCTGAAGAAGCACGGATGCAGCGGGCGGGTGATTTCCTGACCGGAAAAATCCCACACGTGGACCGTGACCGGCGCGGCGTCGGCCGGTTCCAGCGTCATGTCGCTCAACGCGATGCCCGGCGTGCTTTCCTCGCGTTCGTGGAACGGCAGGTCGCGCATGGCTTGCACGATGCTCGTCTTGCCGGCACCGGCCCGACCTAACAGAATCAACCGAGCCTCGTTCAAGGGCCGGGTCCTTCCTGCCAGGCGTGCGAAATAGAACTCGATGACGGATTTCGCGGCGGCGAGGCGTGGGGCGTCGGGTTGTCCGGGAGCCACCTTGCGCGGGTCGGCCCCGAGTACTGCGGGCGACAGATGCAGTCCGGGATTCTCATGGAGGCACAAACTTTCCAGCGTTTCCAAATCCGCGAGCGTCTCCGGCAGCACGGTCAGCCGGTTGCCAGCCAGCCATAATACCGTGAGTTTGGCAAGCTGTCCCAGTTCCGCCGGCAGCACCGCCAAGTGATTGTTGGATAGATCGAGCACCGTGAGCTTGGCGAGATGGCCGAGCTCAGCCGGCAGCGACTCTAACAGATTATGGGAAACGTCCAGACGGGTGAGGCTGCCGAGATCGCCGATTTCGGGCGGCAGAGTTGCCAAGCGGTTGTGGGCGAGGTAGAGGCGGGTGAGTTTGGCGAGTTGGCCGATCGCGGGCGGCAGGCTGGTCAGGCGGTTGTGGGGAAGGTAGAGTCGGGTCAGGCGGGTGAGGCTGCCGATTTCCTGCGGCAGGACGGCCAGCGGGTTGTTGGATAGATCGAGCCGTGTCAGGTTGGCGAGGCCGCCGATTTCGGGTGGCAGGCAGGCCAGCGTGTTGTTGGAAAGGTCGCACGATTGGAGTTTCGCGAGTTGGCCGGTTTCCGGCGGCAGGGCGGTTAGGCGGTTGTGGGAAAGGTCGAGCCGCGTCAGATTGGGGAGTTGGCCGATTTCCGGCGCCAGCGCGGACAGGCGATTGTTAGACAGGTCCAGTTCGGTGAGTTTGGCGAGTTGGACGATTTTGGGCGGCAGGGACGCGAGGCCGATGCCGCTCAGGTCGAGCGTGGTGACCCGGCGGCGGCCGCATTCGGCGATGCGCTTGAGGGCCTCGTCGCAGGCCTCTTGCGCGGTGGAGGTCAGTTCAGGATCCGGCATGGCGCGAGTATGGAGGAATCGCGGCGGCTTGGGAATGCCGATTCCGGGGATTCCTCCAAGTTTTTCAATTTCCGGTGGGGATGGCAGTTTTTCCAAAAAAAATCCATGATGTAAGATTGACATCTATTTCTTACGATGTAAGATTGGCACCCATGACACGCACTCAGATTCAACTTCCCGACGAGCTTTACAAGCGGGCCAAGGCTTTCGCGGTGCGGCGGGAGATTTCCTTGGCTGAGATGACGCGCCGGGGACTTGAACTGTTTCTTGAAGGTTTCCCATCAAGCGAAATCCACTGTGACAGTTGGCGGCTTCCGCAGGTGGATGGTGGTGGCATCAAGGTGCCGTTGAGCAAACTTCGCGAAATCGCCGCCGATGACGAATCGACCCGCAGTCTGCCGCAATCATGATCTCGCTGGACACCAACATTCTTCTGCCCGCGATTGAAACCGGCAACCCGGATCACAAGCGAGCCGCCGCCTTTGTCGAATCCCTTCAGGATCGCGACGACGTGAGGATCTCCGAATTCATCTTATTGGAACTCTATGTCCTGCTGCGCAATCCCGCGGTTCTCGCCAAACCGCTCAAATCCACCGTCGCCGTCGATGTATGCGAAGCATTCCGGCACCATCCGCGCTGGCAAGTCATCGGTTTCCCTCCCGACAGCCGTGCCTTTCATGACACGCTGTGGCCCCGGCTTCGCGCCAAGGACTTCGCCCGCCGCAGGGCCTACGATTGGCGGGCCGCGTTGTCCATGCTGCGCCTCGGAGTCGATGAGTTCGCCACGGTCAACGTAAAGGATTTCCAAGGCACGGGCTTCAAGAGAGTCTGGAATCCGCTCGCCGCTTGATGGAAAGACCGCCAGCCGCGGGCTCGTATCAGGCGTGATTCTCCATCGACCCCACCACCCAACCTAACATCATCATGAAACGCCGTCGTTTTCTCCAGCACACACTCACCGCCGCCGGTGCCGTCGCTCTAGCAGGACGCGGGTATGCCGCCCCGGCAAAACCCGGAGCGCTGAAACTTTGCAGCCAGGAAAACCGCCTGCCAGGCGGCAGCCTCAAGGAAAAAGTGGCTCTCCTCGAAAAGTGGGGCTGCCAGGGATTGGAACTCACCGGCGACCCGTCGGGCCGGATCGCCGAGGCCAAGGAGGCGATCAAGGGATCCTCCATCCGGATCTCCGCCCTGTGCTGGGGAGCTCATAATGGCGACCTGGTTTCGACGGATCCGGCCAAACGCAAGGCCGGCATCGACGATCTCAAGAAGGTGCTCAACACCGCCGGCGAATTGCAATCCACCGGCGTCATCTTCGTCCCCTGCTTCAACAAACAAAGCGAACTGAAACCGGAGGAACTCGACAAAATCCTGGCGGATATCCTGCCCGATATCGGCGACCATGCCAAAAAGGCCGGCAGTCGGGTTCTATTAGAGCCGCTCAACAAGGGAGAGACGTTCTATCTGAACCGCCTCGAACAGGCGGCCGCAATCTGCCGCAAACTCGACAACCCCGGCATCTGCCTGATGGGCGATTTCTATCACATGAACAAGGAGGAGAAATCCGACTCGGCGGCCTTCACCGCCGGCGCGCCATGGCTGCACCATGTGCACCTGGCCAGCCGCGTACGCAACCTGCCAGGCCAGGACAAACTCCAACAGCCGGACCAACCGGAACGCAGTTTCGTCGATGGTTTCCGCGCGCTCTATCAGAACGGCTACCAGGACTATTGCAGCCTCGAATGCGGCATCGCCAAGGGAACCGACCCGATGCAGGCGATTCCGGCGGCCTTCGATTATCTCCGCAGCCAGTGGGCGGAGGCGGTGAAGGCCAAGTGATCGGTCAATGGTCATTGGGCAATGGGTCATCGGTTAGCGATAGGGTCCATAGGATTCATTTCAAGATGGTGGTTGGGCAGAGTCGTCGTTTGCGAAAATGCGGGTGCCGGATGGTTCGTATGAAGAGGATTCCCCATGTTCTAACAGCCATTGCCGCTTTGCTTTGCGCTTCGGCACGGGCGGAGACGGATGGGCTTTCCGCAGACGATGAGCGCATCGTGGCGGCGCTGCCGGCGGTTCCGCCGGGGCTCAACGGCGGTTATGATTTGGAAGTCAAACCGGCGGCAAGGATCTCAGCGGTTTATACCTACACGGTGAACGCACCGGATCTAACAGCGAAGGAATGGGAGCTGTTTTTGCCGCGGCCGCAGGATTTTCCCGGGCAGAAGATCCTGCGGGCCGGCATCACGCCGGAGAACTCGGTCGTTGCGGATCTGAGCCCCTTGGGGCGGCCCCTGATGCGCCGGCGGGTGACCGCCGATACCCCGCTGCTGGCCAGGGAGATCACGTTGGAGGCGAAGATCCAAGCCACTTTGTTCTCGCGGCGTTTGGTTGCGCGGTCAGGTGGCGGGGGCAATCAAGCGCCGGCTCTGGCGGACCGCGAGCGGCGTTTGTTCCTGCGGTGCACTCCCCAATTCGATCATACCAGCGAAGCGGTGCGGCAATGGATGGTTTCCAACCGACTGAAACGCGGAGTCAGCGAAGGCGAGGTGGACTTTGCCCGGCGGGTATTCCAGGTCATCGCCAAGGGATTCCATTATGAATATCTCGGCGAGCAGGACCGGTCGGCGGCGAGTGTTTGCGTGGCGGGCAAATCGGATTGCGGCGGCATGGCGGTGTTGTTTGTCACGGCGCTCAGGGTGCAAGGTATTCCCGCCCGCGCCCTGGCAGGACGCTGGGCGCAGTCTGCGAAGCCCGATGACAAAATCGGCCCGATCAAATACTATCAGGAACACGTCAAGGCCGAGTTCTTCGCCCAGGGGGTCGGCTGGGTACCCGCCGATCTGTCATCGGCCGTGCTTCATGACCCCTCCCCTGCCAAACTCGAATTCTTTGGCAACGACCGCGGCGACTTCCTCACCTTCCATCTGGACAACGACCTGATCATCGACACCCTCCATTTCGGAGTCAAGGGCATGCCGTGGCTCCAGGACGCCGCCTACTGGGTCACCGGCACCGGCAGCGTGACCAACGCCGAGATCCGCCAGTCGTGGAGCGTGACGAATACCATCATTCCACCAGCGTCGGCGCGGTGACTGACAATTCCGTAGAGAGCGCCCCTCTTGATAGATTGTCTATCAGCACCGGCGCCTCCCATTGCAGCGGATAACGGACGGCGGACTCGTCACCTTGGCCGCCCCAGTGCGCGGTGTTAGGGCCAAGCGGAAGATAGACGTGGTGCCACCCCCGCCAGGTGACGGGGCCGCCGTCGGGTTGCCAGGTACGCCCGTTGGCATCGCGCACCCGCAGGCGCAGGCCGACGCCGCTCGCATCGCCGCACACCCACAGCCCGAAAGACGACGGTCGGCCGGGAATGGCCCGCTCTCCCTGGGGTTCGACGGTGGAAAACCGCCAACCCGGTTCGAAATGGCAGGTGATTTTCCACACCGGCACGCTGAAGCCCGGCAACGGCGGCACTCCCTTGGCCGCTTCTTCGATCAGCTGGGTGGATGCCACCATGGAATCGCCATCGCCCCCGGCCACACAATGGTCTAACAACCCCGGATCGCCCAACCGATAGCGCCGGGCCGGCAGCAATTGGATCCGGGCTCCGCCAACCTTGGCATCAAGACCGATTCCCGTGTCCGTGTTCCGGATCCTGATCGCGATTTGTTTGCTGGTTTCGCCGGTTGTCAGGGAAAGCGGGGCCGGCCGCGACCCGGCTAGTTCCGTTAGACACAACTCGCCTGAGAATGGCTGTCCGTCGGGATTATCCACCAGGACGAGCGCCTGTCCGTCAGGCACCGGGACAATCGCGCAGGTGAAAGCGGGCGGTGCCGGGCACTTCATCAATCCATCGACCCGGTTGTCAAAGCACAGGTATCGCGGTGCGGCATCCAAGGGAACGTCGATCATGCCACCATTGGCTGTTAGGCCGGGCGATTCCTCGCCGAGATGATTGAGGACACGGCACTTCGCATCGCCGGTGGGCAGGTGGATCATGCGGGCATTGCCCGCGGTCGTCCAACAGGCAAGCACCAGATCCCGCCCATTGCCGAATAACAACACCCAGTCATCCGTAGCGCCGAGGGCCAGGCGGCGGATGAAATGATGGCCGGCCAACGTGCTGGTGAGCGCGCGTGCCGCCTGATAGGCCGGCTTGATGCGCAGGACCGCCTTGCCCGCTCCCTGTTGCGGCAGGCCGACGGTGCCGAAATGGTGTTCGGGTTCCTTGGGGTCGGCACCATCGTCGCGCCAGTCGTACCAGATTGAAAGCGGGATTCCCTGCGACAGGTTTGTCAGGAACTGGCGGGCCAGCAGGCGGCCCTGCTGGTTTTCATCGAGGTTTTGCCAGGCGGCGGAATACCCCCACTCGCCGGAGATGATGGGGATCTCGCGGCTGGCCGGAGCCGCACGCCGGATGCTTTGGCGCAGTTTTCCATATTCGGATAGAACACTCTCCGGATTGTTTTGACCATAGGGATGCACGCTCACCGCATCCCACTCTGTTAGGACGCCGTTCTTGAAACACGCTTCGATGAATGGTATGTCGATGCCCGAGGTGGCCGGACCGATGAGCGCCTCGCCGGGTGCGGATTCGCGGATGGCAGTGGCGGCGGTGCGGGCCATGGCGGCGTAGGCGTCAACATCCGGTTTGGGTTTCCAGAAGCCGATGTTGGGTTCGTTCCAGAATTCCCACAGGAAGCCGCGGTTCTGATAGTGTTTGACGGCGGCGGCGGCCCAGCGGGCGTATGCGCGGCGACCCACCTCGGTTTGCACCGAACTGTCCTTCTCATAGAGCGGGTTGCCGTAATCGAGGATGAACAGCGCCTTGATGCCATGTTTTGTCAGGTGGCCGACGAGGCGGTCGTAGGCGGAAAAATCATATATTGCACGTTTGCGTTCGGTGTTTTGCCAGATAAAATCCATGCGCACCCAGCGGAATCCGGCGGCGGCCAGCATTTCCATCTCGCCTGCGGTTGGATCGGTGAAATGGATGTTCACACCCAGCCCGTCAGGCACCTTCGGACCTGGCAATGATGGATGCGGGGCGGCACCGGTGACAGCCATGGAAAAGCACAATGAAATAAGGATGCGGCTGACCATGGAGCAAATTACCGTCAAGCGGCGGGTGATCTTGCATGGCCCAGTTTCCATCGCCCACCGAACTCCGCCGCCGGGTTCTTTGGACTGCGGCGAGCCATCGCCGCTATTTGCGGCCTACAGATCATCATTGGACTGCCATCCGTGCCCCGCAGTTCCGGGTTCTGGCGGCAGGCAGATCGGAGGGGCTATTGGTTCGGGACGGAGCTTGCTGCCAAAGCGGTGAAGCGCGTTTCACCGCGGCAAACAGCTTGCGGCTCTCCTCCTCGTTGGCCGTCGGTTTGACCACGCCCATGTTGACGAATTTCGGGGTGAGGCCCTTCTCCTTCATCTTGGTTAGGATTCCGGCATACTCCTCATCGGAAATGCCCGGGGTGGGCTTGGTCTTGATCTTGCCGGCTTCCAACAAATTCACATTGCCGGAGATGCTCATGTGTTTGAGTCCCATGGCGGCGGTCTTGTCGATCGCGTCGTAGATGGAAAACTTCTGGAACGTGTAGGAATGAATCGCCATCTGCCAGCCGAGTTTGTCGGCACCGGATTCGGCGGACGCGTGCTTGCCCGCGAGCATTGCCATCCCGCATGCCACCAGTTTCAGGATTTGTTGTGTGTTCATAAGTGGGTGTGGCCGGAGCTTAGCGCCCCCCGCGCGGATGGAAAGGCTGAATTTTGGTGGACAGGGTTGCCGTTGCGAGAAGGCATCTCCGTGACTGTATCTTTTCTGAAGGGGACGGGATTCGACAGCCATATGAGGAACTCAGAGCATAGGTCAAGACGTGTCTCAACCCCGTTCTTGCCAATAGCCTGGTCTGCGGCTCATGTGCATGACTGCGATGCCCTCGAGTTCATCACCACGAATGCGGAAGACAAGTGCGTACGGAAAAACCTCGAAGCGGCACTTGCGCAATTCTCCCTCGAAACAACGATGGATATCCGGGTTTGCAATCATGCGGTTCTCAGCATCTTTCCACTGCCGCAGGAAACGGATTCCTAGACCCTGCTGCTGCAAATCATACCATGTGGCCGCTTCAAGTCCGTCCTGCCGGGCGCATCGGTCATATATCACCCGCATGGCTCAGAACGTTGTGTCAAAACGTTGGTTGACCTCTTTCCACAGGTCTTCGGCGGGGATCAAATTGGCTTTCCCAGCGTCAATCTCGCCGATCCGCCGCTGTAATTCGTCACGCCACTCCGGACTCAACTGGAATTCATCATCATCCAGACTTTCCAGAAGCCGGTTGGCCAGCTTGGAACGATCTCCACGAGGGAGGCGGAGAACGTCTTCCTCCAATCGTTCATAGGATAGCGTTGTGACTGTCATGGGGTGACAATAGCCGATGCGCCGCCACCTTGCCAGCGGATTTTCCGGGATTTCGACCGCGGAAAGATCAGGAAACACTTGCCCGTAGGAACACCTGTCCACAATGGTCCACCCACCACCACCGCATCCCATGAACCACCGTATCCTTCCCACCTTTGGCATCGTTCTTTCCCTGTTAGGTCTTGTCATGTGCGCCCGTGGCCAGAACCCGCCCGGCCTCAAGGAACTCCGCATCGGCGACCCGGCCCCCGCGTTCAAACTGGTCGGCGTCGATGACCGAACCATGACCTTGGACAATTTCAAGGAAGCCAAATTCCTCGCGGTGGTTTTCACCTCCAATCATTGCCCGGTTTCCCATGCGGCCGAGCCGCGGCTGATCCGGATCTATCAGGAATACAAGGACCGCGGCCTGGCGGTCGTTGCCATCAACCCGAACCATCCCGACGGTCTGCGGCCGGACGAACTCGGTTATTCGAAATACGGCGACAGTTTTCCGGAGATGAAACTTTATGCCAAGGAAGCGGGCTTTCCATTTCCTTATCTTTACGATGGTGAAACACAGGAGGTTGCCATGGCCTATGGCTGCCTCGCCACGCCGCATGTCTTCCTGTTCGATAAAGACCGCAAACTTTGTTACAAGGGATGGGTCGACGACTGCCGTTTCCCCAACGATGAGATGGTAACGCAACCCGACTTCCGCAAGGCGGTGGCAGCGCTTGTCGCCGCGCAAGAGGTGCCGGTGGCCGTGACCCATCCGATCGGTTGCTCTACCAAGTGGCGCATGAAGAATTCCGCTGTGCTCAAGGATGATGCGCAATGGGAGGATGCGCCGGTCACCGTGGATCTGATAGATGCGGCCGGCGTGGCCAAACTCCGGGCCAATCCGACGCAAAAATACCGTTTGATCAACGTCTGGTCCACCACATGCGCCCCGTGTGTCGGGGAGTTTCCAAGCCTCGTGAAGGTGGCCCGGCGCATGGGCATGCGGCCGTTCGAGTTCATCACACTTTCCACCGATCTGTCGGCCGACAAGGCCAAGGCCGAACAATTCCTCCGCAAATACCACGCCGGCCTGCCCAACCACCTCAAGGGCGGCCTGGCCCGTGAGGGCCGCACCACCAACAACTACCTCTGCACCGAACCGTCGATGGCCGCTCTCATCAAGGCGCTCGACCCCGAGTGGCCCGGCCCCGAACCGCACACCGTCCTCGTCGCGCCCGGCGGCGAGATCGTCTTCCGCCACAACGGCCCGGTCACCGAGGCTGTATTGTTAGATGCGGTCATCAAGGTGCTGACGCCTTTCTATCAGCCGTGACGATGGGCTTGGCTAGCCACCTCCCTTCGGGGCGCGCTGGAGCGTGAACTCCGCCGCCCGGATCCCCCATTCACGCGCCGGAGTCAGGAGCGAAGACAAGAAACCGAAATATATCGAAGTTGCGGTGAACTGAGCCACCCGTTTGGCGGGAGGTGTCGGCACACGGCGTTACCCGCCGCCGGTCATGCCGGTTGGTGCGCTTGCAAGGCCACGATCGTGCGCTGATAGGTCTCTTCAGGCACCTCGCCGACCATGACATCCACGAGGATTCCGCGCTCGCGGTAATAATCGATAAGCGGCCGGGTGCTTTCCTGATAGGCATGCATCCTGACACGGATGGATTCCGGCCGGTCGTCCTCGCGTTGAATCAGCGCGGTGCCGCACTTGTCACAGATATTTTCCACCTGCGGTGCCATGGAAGGAATATGGTAGGATGATTTGCAACCCGGACAAATGCGCCGGCCTGAAATGCGGGCGACCACCTGGTCGATCGGCAGTTCATAGTTGATCACGGCATCGAGTTGGACGCCGATCTTTGCCAGAAGTTTGCCGAGTTCATCTGCTTGCGGGATGGTGCGCGGATAGCCGTCGAGTTGGAAGCCAGTGTTGCACTGGAGGCAGGCCACGCGTTCGGCGACCACATCGATGACGATTTCGTCCGGCACGAGATCGCCGCGGCGCATGAATTCCAACGCGCGGTTGATGGCTGGGCTGCGCTCGTCCTCGCCCAGACTCTTGGCCGCCGCCCGGAAGACGTCGCCGGTGGAAAGTTGCGGACAACCGAGGCGCTCGCTGATGAGTTCGGCCTGGGTGCCTTTGCCGACGCCCGGTGCGCCGAGAAGGATGAAACGATAGGCCTTTTCAGGAGGTGTGGGCAGATTTGAGCAGCAGGTGCTGCTTCCTTTGAGCCAACAGGAGCGGTCGATATCTTTCTTCATGATATGTGTGTTTGGTTCTGACTTGTCGCACGGCGGTTTACGCCGCCACCTGCTGGCGTGCAAGGGAAATACAGAGATCCGGAGAATTTCCGGTTGGTTTTCTAGCGAGGTTTTGGCCCAGAAACCAGAAACCAGAGACCAGACAGAAAACCTGACCTAACGCCAACATCCTTGCTCTTTCAAGGATTCTGCGGGCTTGGCAAGTGGTTGGCGGGAGGGCATGCTGTGCGCATGTTTGACCCCGACCGTTACGATGGCCGCATGCCCTACCGGCGTTGCGGGGATTCCGGACTGCTGCTGCCTGCCATTTCGTTGGGATGTTGGCACAACTTCGGCGGGGTGGATGACTTCGAGGAAGGCCGCAGGATTCTGCGCCGCGCGTTCGACCGCGGCATCACCCACTTTGACCTCGCCAATAACTACGGCCCGCCGCCCGGATCCGCGGAGGAAAACGTCGGTCGCATCCTGGTCGGCGATTTCGTCTGCCACCGCGACGAATTGGTCATCTCCAGCAAGGCCGGCCACGACATGTGGCAAGGCCCATACGGCTTGAACGGCTCGCGCAAACATCTGTTAGCCTCGCTCGACCAATCGCTCAAACGCCTGCGCCTCGGTTATGTCGATATCTTCTACTCCCACTGTCCGGACCCCAACACCCGGCTCGAGGAAACCATGTCCGCCCTCGCCACCGCCGTGCAGAGTGGCCGGGCCATCTACGCCGGCCTGTCGAAATACCCGCTCAAACGCATGAAAAAGGCGGTGAAGATTCTCGCCGACCTGGGCGTCCGTTGCCTGATCTATCAGCCGCCGTATTCGATCCTGCAACGCGCGGTTGAGAGCGAGGGGACCCTCGCCTGGCTGATGGAGGAAGGCATCGGTTGCATCGGCTTCAGTCCATTGGCGCAAGGCATGCTCACGCCCAAGTATCTCGATGGCATCCCCGCCGGCTCGCGCGCCGCCCGGCCCGAGGGATTCCTCAAACCCGAACAGGTATTCGCCCAACAGGAAAAAATACGCGCCCTCGGCCAGCTTGCCGCAACCTACGACATGCCGCTCCATCATCTGGCCATGCGCTGGGCACTCCGCTCGCCCGCCATGACCTCCGTCATCATCGGTGCCCGCACCGTCGCCCAACTCGATGATACCCTCGACGCCCTCCACACACCCGCCCTCCCATTGGAATTGTTAGAGGACATCGATATGATCGCCCTCGCGTCCTAACAGCCGCGCCTCTTCAATGTGGCTGGAGCATCCTGCACCAGCCCGTGACCGGAGCGTCCCGCTCCGATAGGCTCAAGGAGTGCCTGTGCAACGTCAATGATCGCAAATCCTGCAGGCTATAGGCATACCCCAGGATAGACTAGGGCGACGCCCTGCTCGTTATACACCACATCTCATGATTGCAGATGTCCACCCTCCTAGTCGCGGTAGCGACCTCATGATGGTAGCCGTGGGTTTCAACCCCACGGTTGGCATCACCAAAATGCTATTGCGTCGCGGAGCGACGCTTGAAACCGAGGAACACGATCCGAGGCCGCCCCATCAGGCGTCGCGACGCGACGCAATCACCACCCGTCCGCCGAGCCGTGGGTTAAAACCGAGGAAGGTCAATCCGCGATCCATATCATGAAAGTTCCCATCTGATTCCCATTTCCAGAAAAAAATCCTGGCAAAAAATCTTGGCATTGCGGAACGAATGGGCAATCTGCACGGCAGGCAATCTTCCGAAAACCGCTTGCCAACATCCCCTTATGAATACATGCAGCCGATGCGGCAAGACCGATTCCAGTGAGATGCCGGTATGCCCGGCACACGGAACGTATAAGTTGAAGGACAAGTATCCGGCAACAGGAACGTTGGCGATGGAGTGTTCGCTTTGTGCCCCGCCGGATAGACACGAACCGCCGGATCACGGGGATTGGTGACAAAACCATTCTCTGTTTTCAGGCCTTGCGTCCCGCGTCCGATCTGCTGGAATCGTGCCGGAACCCGATTTTTCCACATCATGCGCGTCCTTCTCACCACTTGCAGTTATCAAGACACACCTGGTCCCCATCACGATCTCATGGCTGCCCAAGGCTGGGACATCGTCTGCGAACGTGGACCGCTGCCTGAATCCCGGATGCTGGAATTGGCCGGTGATTTCGATGCCTTCCTGTGCGGCGACGACACCATCACCCGCGCCGTGTTGGAAAAATCCCTGCCGCGCCTCAAGGTGATATCAAAATATGGCATCGGTCTGGACAAGATCGACATTGCCGCCACCAAGGAACTCAGAATCCCCGTGCTCTTCACTCCCGGCGTCAATCACATGACAGTGGCCGAGCACACGTTCGGATTGTTGTTAGGCCTGACCAAACACATCGTCACCACCGCCGCCGCCGCCCGCGAGGGGAAGTGGCTGCGCATCACCGGCCATGAGATCTTCGAAAAAACCCTGGGCATCGTCGGCCTCGGCCGCATCGGCAAGGAAGTGGCTGTCCGCGCCAGCGCCTTCGGCATGAAAATCATCGGCTGCGATCCCTACTGGGACGAGGCCTTCGCCGCCCAACACGGGATCACCCGCTGCGCCACCATCGACGAGGTGCTGGTAGGTGCCGATGTCGTCTCACTCCATTGTTTTCTATCAGACGAAACGCGCGGCATGATCCGCCGCGAAAAGATCGCCGCGATGAAGGATGGCGTGATCATCATCAATTGCGCCCGCGGCGAAATCGTCGAAACCGCCGACATGGTCGAAGCCCTGACCAGCGGCAAGATCGGTGGCTACGGCGCGGATGTGCTGGATATCGAACCGCCACCCGCCGATCACCCGCTGCTCGCCGCACCCAATTGCGTGATCACCCCGCACATCGGCTCACGCACCTATGAAAGCGTGCCCCGCCAGGCGCTGAAATCATTGACCAACCTGATTCACGCGCTCAAAGGCCAAGGCGAATGCAATTGCGCCAACGGGGTGCTGTGAGGAAAATGCTGAAATGCTATGGCTTATCCATCAATCGGCACCACTCCGAGCACCATGCGCGCCAAGCTTTGTTAGGCCCCATGCAGATCAAGTCGCAATCGCCGAACTTGTCAGTCAGATAGATTCCGTCGTGGCAATTCGCCAGATAGAAATCCGTGCCGCGCGGTCCGGGCATATTGGTCCATCCAGTCCCGGATCACCGCGTCGTCCACGCCTGTGGCAAGGACCAGCGGTCGGACCCGAGGGCGGGTATCAGGGGAAGTATTCGCAGACAGCGGTTTGCAAGCAGGCTTTTTTCGGATTGTGCGAGGGGGCATGCCGGTCAATATTGCGCAGGAATTCCATGCAGAAACGAATCCCTGATGTTCCCGACTCCCGCAAGCAACCTGGAGAAATCCAAGCCACCGAGCAGGATATCGTGGACTTCCTGAATACGGATATTCGGGAGCTTGAGATCACCCGCTCGCTGAGGAGGTTGGGTGCGATTCGGATCACGGAGTGGGATTTCAGGGATGCCCTGCCTGCGGTGAAGAGAGTGGTAAGGCAGGAGATTGATCTCGTCGACGTTGTGAAATGGCTTGCCAATTACAGGGTGATGGATTGGGATTTCAGAAGCGCTTTGCCGAATGATCCCAATTCCGCGCCACGAGAACCCGCGACACCATCGCCAAGACTATTGAGTCAGGCCGAAATGCAAGCGACCATCGTCCGGTTGAAGAATTTCCTTCAATACGTGGCCGTCAATTTGATCGATCAACCGAACCACGCACAGATCAAGGTCAGGGAAATCGGGCCGAACACGCTCCGCTTCAAACTCGTGCTGGTGAAGAAGGATGTGGCGATGCTGATAGGCATGGGAGGTTTCACCGCTTCCGCAATCCGCAGCATCCTGAAAGCCGCCGGTGCGAAGTATGGGGTGCGGGTATTGCTGCAAATCCATTCGCACGAAGAGGAAATCGAATTCATGACCAAGGAATTTGAAACATTCCAGTCACATCAGCACGTACACAGATAGATAAACCAAACACACCAACACCATAACCCAGCCTGACATGCAACCCCCGAACCTGATTCTAACCACCTTGTTTTCCTTGTTGTTCCTGTCCCCGGCCCGGGCCGGGGAGTGGCAGCAGGCCGCCGGGCCGCTCAAAACCCGCTGGGCCAAGGACGTGACGCCCGCCAACGCCCTGCCCGAATACCCGCGGCCGCAACTGGTGCGCAAGGATTGGCTGAATCTCAACGGCTTGTGGGACATCAAGCTTGGCGACGGCACGGCAGCACAAATCCTCGTGCCCTATCCGATCGAGTCGGCGCTCTCGGGCGTGATGAAACACTCGGATCGCATGACCTATCGGCGCAGCTTCGAGATTCCCAAGGACTGGAACGGCCGGCATGTGATATTGCACTTCGGGGCGGTGGATTGGGAAACCAAGGTATCCGTCAATAACAAGGAACTCGGCGTGCACCGCGGCGGCTATGATGCTTTCAGTTTCGACATCACCGCGGCGCTGAATGCCACAGGCCAACAGAACCTCACGGTCGAGGTCTTTGACCCGACCAATAACGGTGGATATCCGCGCGGCAAGCAAACGCTGAGTCCCGGTGGCATCATGTATACCTCGACTTCCGGCATCTGGCAAACCGTGTGGTTGGAACCGGTGGCCGAGGACCACATCGAGTCATTGCAATTGGTGCCGGATGTGGATGGCGGCTGCCTGAAACTCACTGTGAACGGCAAGGGCACGGTGGAAGCCATCGCCAGCGACGGCGGCAAGCAGTGCGCTACGATCAGCGGAGCCGCCGGCAGTGAACTCAAACTCGCCATTCCCAACCCGAAACTCTGGGCGCCCGGGGCGCCCAATCTGTATGACTTGCGCGTTTCGCTGAAATCCAACGGCAAGGTGGTGGACGCGGTGACCAGTTATTTCGGCATGCGCAAAATCGCGATTGGTAAAGATGAAAAAGGTGTGACCCGCCCGCTGCTCAACGGCAAGTTCGTCTTCCAGGTCGGCCCGCTCGACCAGGGGTTCTGGCCGGACGGCCTCTACACCGCGCCCACCGACGAGGCACTGCGCTTTGACGTGGCCGAAATGCGCCGACTCGGCTTCAACGTGGTGCGCAAGCACATCAAGGTTGAGCCCGACCGCTGGTATTACTGGTGCGACAAGCTCGGCCTGATGGTCTGGCAGGACATGCCCAGCGTCAATTCCTACGGCGGCAATCAGCCGATCGACAAACCGCAGTTCAAGACCGAACTGGAACGGTTGGTTGGAAACCATTGGAATCATCCTTCCATCATCATGTGGGTGCTTTTCAACGAGGCCCAGGGACAGCACGACACCGAGGCACTGGTTGCGGCAGTCAAAGCCCTCGATCCTTCGCGACTGATCAACAACGCCAGCGGCAACGACGACAAAAACTGTGGCGACGTGATCGACATGCACACCTATCCCGGCCCGGGTTCACCCCAGCCGGAAGAGCGCCGCGCGGCCGTGCTGGGCGAGTTCGGCGGGCTGGGACTCGCCATCGATGGCCACACCTGGAGTAAGCAGACCTGGGGTTACAAGGGCACCCAAAGCATCGAGGATCTGACCCGAGCTTACGAAAAACTGCTCGCCAAAGTCTGGATGCTGAAGGACAGGCCTGGTCTCAGTGCCTGCATCTACACGCAACTCACCGACCTGGAGACCGAATGCAACGGGGTAATGACTTACGACCGCGCGGTCAACAAGGTGGTCCCCGAGCGGGCGGCCGCGGTGAATTCCGGCAAGCTGCCGCTGACGCCCCTGATCAAGGAAGTGGCGCCGACTTCGCAACGCAAAGGCATCAACTGGCGTTTCACCTTCGACCAACCGGCCGCCGATTGGATCAAGCCCGTGTTTAGTGATTCGGCGTGGAAGGAAGGACCGGGCGGATTTGGCACTAAAGACACGCCGGGCGCCGTCGTGCGCACGGTCTGGAGCACGGCCGATATCTGGTTGCGACGGGAATTCGATTGGAATTCCGCAAAGAACTCCAAGCCGCTGCTCTTGGTTCATCACGACGAGGATGTCGAGATCTACATCAACGGCGTATTGGCCGGCAAGGCCGGAGGCTTCATCTCCGACTACGAAGAGATGACCCTCGCGCCCGAAGGCGTTGCGGCGTTGAAGCCGGGCAAGAATATTCTCGCCGTCCATTGTCACCAGACAACGGGCGGCCAGTACGTTGACGTCGGCATCTTCATCGAAACGCCAGCTTCCAAGTAGAGCCGCGAGCATGAAATACAGAATCCCGATCGTTCTTGCCCTGGTGTCAGCAATAATGAAACACCAAAGGGAATCCAAACGAAATTCTGCCCATGAATGGATACATACAAACGAAAACTTCTGTTCGCGTCGCGTCATTTTTTATGTCCTGGCGCTGCTCGTCAATTAGAAGGACAAATTCGATGATAAAGAGATTGCTTACCAGCGTTGCCGTGCTCTTGCTGTTTCTCGGAAGAGCGTCTGCCCAATACCCGGGCTGGCAACATTCAGGTTCCCTCTGGATCCTGACAACCCCGGAGGGGGCAAACTTGCCAGCGACGGCATCGGAAAAGGATTTCCCACTCTTAATACGTCTGGATAAGGAGACTTTTGATTTCAGCCAGGCCAAGGCGCATGGCGAAGACATTCGCTTCTCCGCCGTCGGCAAGCCGATGGCGTATCAGATTGAAGAGTGGGACGCGGCGAAAGGCAGCGCCAGCATCTGGGTCCGCATCCCACTCATCAAGGGCAATGCGCGGCAGGAAATCAAACTGCATTGGGGCAAGGCCAACGCGGCCAGCGAATCCAACGGCAGCGAGGTTTTCAACGAGTCGAACGGATATGCCACCGTCATGCACTTGAGCGATCCCTTGAATTCCGTCAAGGACGAAGTCGGCACGCTCAATCCCGTGAATGTGGGAGGTCTGGCTTGCCGCGGAATGATCGGCCAGGGTCTGAACTTCAAGTACGGCCGCGGCGGCGTGATTGGAGGCGAAAAGATTACGAACTATCCTGCGGGCAACAGCCCTTCGTCCACCGAATTCTGGTTCAAAGACAACGAGAAGCCGGGGCCCTGGGGTAGCCGGTTCGTGAGTTGGGGCATCGAAGGATATGGCAGCAAATTGCTGGTCGGCGCGCTCAGTCCGCTCCACATCCAGGCAGGCATGGATTGCCCCGGCTCGATCGCTCTGGGCAAGTGGTATCATGTGGCCCACACCCACTCGGCCAGCGGGCCGGATAAGGGAATGGATCGGGCCTATGTCAACGGCCGCCTCGTGGCATCGGCACCCAACGTCGTAAATTTCAAAAGCCCCACTCGTATGTATATCGCCGGCTGGTGGCGCAACTGGGAATCGGACTGCGACGTGGACGAGGTGCGGATTTCCAAAGTTGCGCGTTCCGCCGATTGGGTCAAATTGGAATACGAGAACCAGCAGCCGCAGCAAACCCTGGTCGGCACTTTGTCGCAGCCGGGAAATGCTTTTTCCGTATCAACCTCCGCAATCCAGCTCGATGAAGGCAAGTGCGCGACCGTCACCGCCCAAGCCGGAGGAGCCCAGAAGGTTTATTGGATGCTTAAACACGATGGCGTTGAAACGACCGTTGGGGTAGATCAGTTCTCCCATACTTTCGCCGCCGGGCGAGTCGTGGGCGACGTCTCCTATGTTCTTCAGTTCAAGGCCGTGTATGCCGATGAGGTCAAGACCAGGGATATAGCCGTGATCGTCAAGGAGGCGATTCCCGAGCCGTTATTTACGCTCCACGCGCCAACGAACTGGAACGGCCGCGACACGATCGAGGTGACTCCCATGTTCAGCAATCTCAAGGCGATGCAGGACCGAGGGGCGGCAGACCTGCATTATCAATGGACCGTCTCCGGCGGTGCCGTGATCAAGAAAGTCGTCCCCGGCAAATTGATCCTCAATCGCTCGCAATACACCGGCCCGATTACCGTGAAGGTGGTAATCGACAACGGCGGTTCGGCAACGATTGCCAGCACCGAGATTCTGGTGACCGAGCCGAAGAGCGACCCCTGGGTCGAGCGAACCCCCGCAAAGGATGAGAAACCGGAAGACAATCAGTTCTATGCCCGCAATGACAACAATGTGGGCATCCTCGATTGCAACGGAACCTTGGAGAAACCAGCCGACTCGCTGTTCCTGAAGATCTTTGCGGATGACAAGCTTCTCGAAACATTGAATCAGAAACCGAGCGCAAATAAAATCTACGCCTTTGCGGTCAAACTCAAGCCGGGTTTGATCAAATATCGAATGGAGTTGGGAGCGAAAAGTGGCGGCACGGAGACGATCCTCCACAAGGCCGGCAATATCGTCTGTGGCGATGCCTACCTCATTGACGGACAGTCCAACGCCCTGGCGACGGATACCGGGGAACAGTCTCCACCTGACACCAGCGATTGGATCCGCAGTTATGGCAGTCCGGCGGGCGACCCGAAAGACCAGCGGCAGAACCGCTGGTGCAACCCGGTCTGGAAGGCGCAGAAAGGCGAGAAGGATGAGCTCGGTTGGTGGGGCATGGAACTTGCCAAGCGACTGGTGCAGAGCCGGCAGATTCCGATCTTTGTCATCAATGGCGCGGTCGGCGGCACGCGCATCGACCAGCACCTGCGGAATGAGGCTAATCACTCCGACTTGAACACGATCTACGGACGGATGTTATGGCGGGTGGAGAATGCCAGGCTGACACACGGCATCCGCGCCGTGCTGTGGCACCAGGGTGAAAGCGACCAGGGCACGGCTGGACCCGGCGGCGGTTATGGGTGGGAGTCCTACCGGCAATACTTCGTGGACATGTCAGCGGCTTGGAAGCAGGATTTTCCCAATATCCGACGCTACTATATTTATCAAATCTGGCCCAACTCGTGCAGCATGGGGGGTGGTCATGGCGACATGATGCGCGAGGTGCAGCGAACCTTGCCGCGCCTTTATTCAAATATGGACGTCATGTCCACGCTGGGCATCAAGCCGGCCGGGCCCTGCCATTATCCACTTACCGGTTGGTCGGAGTTTGCCCGCTTGATCCAGCCCTTGATCGAGCGCGATATGCATGGTAAAAAGGTCGCCGAATCCATCACGGCGGCGGATCTTAAGAAGGTTTATTACACCAGCGCGGCAAAGGATGCGATTGCCTTGGAGTTCGATCAGCCGGTCGTCTGGACCGATTCGCTGGCAAGTCAGTTCTATCTCGACGGGGCGGCCGATAAAGGTATCTCCGGCTCTATTGCCGGGAATGTGGTCATGCTCAAGTTGCGAGAGACTTCTACAGCGAAGAAGATCACCTACCTGAAAGAGATGAATTGGAGTCAAGATAAACTGCTGTGGGGAACTAACGGTATCGCTGCGCTTACTTTTTGCGATGTTGATATTGTACCTCCGCCGAGCGGGCAATAGGTCGGTTAAATAATGGAAGTCGATCGAATGAAAACTCAAATCCTGTTGACGATTGAAATCAGAGACCGAGCGATTATCGCCGCAAGAACCGTGACATTGGCGGTTCTCTTGATCTTGGCTCCGCTTTCACCCCTCTTTGCCGACATTACCGGGGATTTCGCAAATCCTCCGCTCAAGTATCGCACGACCCCGCTGTATTGGTTGAACGGCAAGATTTCCACTGCCGATATCGACTCGCAATTGACCGCTTTTCGCGACAAGGACGGCTATGGGAGCGTGGCCATCTTGCCGGTCACTGAGTACTGGGAGCCTGACTTTCTGGAGAAATACGGGCACATTCTCCGCAAGCTTGACGAGCTAGGCATGTGGGCGATCTTTTGCGACGATAAGAGCTTTCCTTCGGGAACGGCGGGGGGAGAAATCGGCAAGACCTATCCCGAGTATTGCGCCCGCCAAGTCTTCAAGTCGGAAAAGGACGTTACTGGCCCGTTGGCCTATCGCGTGGATCTTCCCGCCGGTGCCCTCATGGGCTGCGTGGCCATGAACAACAAGGACCACGCTGAGCGGATCGATATCACGTCTGGCGTCGGCAACGGCAAGCTTTCGTGGAAGGTTCCAGCAGGCGATTGGAAGATCATGATTTTCTCCTCACGCCGGGATGTTGGCATGAATCGGAAGGATCTCAATGTGAACCTCGATTACCTGAATCCGGCTGCCGTCGTCAAGTGGATCAGCCTGACCTACCAGCGGTTCTACGACAGGTTTCCGACGCATTTTGGCACGACCATAAAAAGCTCCTTTTACGATGACATCTCCCTCTATCAGGCCAGCCCCGACGTCTGGAATGGCGACGACCACCGCTGTTGGACCGAGGGATATAACGCAGCATTCCTGAAGAAATACGGCATCAGTCCCGTCGAATACTACCCGGCGATGTGGTATGACATCGGCCCTTCGACCGCAGCAGCCCGCAGCATGCTCTTCGGCTTCCGGGCGGAATTGCTTTCCGAGAGTTTTGTGAAGCGGGTCGCCGACTGGTGTGCGGCGCATAAGATCGACGCTTCCGGTCACCCGGCCGGCGATTATGAGGTTTCGCCGATGGGCTTCTCCGGTGACGCGATCAAATTTTACAAACATGCGCAGCGCCCCCTGCTGGATGTGATAGGTGCTTATGGCTCCAAACGCGATGGCTACAAGCTGTCGAGTTCCGCGGCTTTTCTTTACGACCGGCCCATCCTCCAGTGCGAGACCTACGGTGCTTTTGAAAATTGGAAGGAGGCCGATTTCACCCCGGACCTGCTTTATCGAACGGCGATGGAACTGTATGCCCGCGGCATCAACCTGATCATTCCACACGGGGTGTGGTATGCCCATCCCAATGTGCCGACTCCGCCGGAGATATCCTGGAGAAACCCGAGAGTCGCCGCCAGCCTGCCGGATTACAACAAGTGGGCCGCGCGCTGCCAGCTCATCTTGCAGGGCGGTCGCCACGTCGCAGATATCGCCGTGCTCTACCCGATTACGGGCATTTATGCCGATTGCTATTTCGGACACGAAGGAACCGATTCCGGCTACCTTGATGTAGGAGAGCGGTTGACCAATCGAATCCGCCGCGACTTCACGTTTTTGCATCCTGAAGTGCTTAAAGACAAATGTTCGATTGATCCTGTGAACCATCTGCTTCATCTGGACAACAAGGTCAATGCTGAAAGTTACCACGTGCTGATCCTGCCTGGAAAACCTGAGGCGGGAGCGATCAACGTATCGACCCTGCAAAAGGCCAAGGACTTCTTCAACCAGGGCGGTATAGTTATCAGCACCAGGCGGTTGCCAGTGAAATCCGCAGAGCCTGGCAAAGATGCGATTATCGCAAGACTGGTCGAAGACATATTCGGCCTCGATCCGAACCGCGCAGGACATAGGTACACGAAGAATCAGAACGCCAATGGGGGCAATGCCTATTTTATCCCCGACATCGATGAAAACGTGGCGGGAACCACCCGGCTAGCGGCGGTTCTTGACGACGCCCTGCCGGTCTGGGATGTTCGACTTGAGGAAGACATCATCATCAAGAGTGCCAAAGGCAAGTTGTCCTATATTCATAAGATCCGGGAAGGCTGCGACTATTACTTCTTCGCAAACTCGAGTGACGACGGCGTCGATACCTGGGTACGGCTCAAGGGCAGGCTGAGGCCGGAACTCTTGGATCCGCATACCGGTACCATCCACGGTGTGGCCTTCCAGAACATCAAGGAGGGCGGGCAGGACATCACTCGCATCCAGCTCAAACTGGGCGCAAACAAATCGGCGTTCATTCGCGATGCCAGGATGAATGCAAAGTAAAAAGGCTTCGATTTCCAAAACACTTGAGAATGGATATGAGAGTAACAAGACAGCTTTTATTGATGCTTTTGCTGGCTGCTGTTTCTGCTTTGGCTGTTTTTGCTCAGGAGCCTACGCCTGGCAACAGAGCAGTTGGTATTCGCTGGCCCAAGGAGCAGGCTAACCAGTGGTATGCCGGGCAGCCGTGGCTTGTAGGGTGTAACTTCATTCCCAGTACGGCGGTCAACCAGCTTGAAATGTGGCAGGCAGACACATTCGATCCGGCCACGGTCGACAGGGAACTCAAGTGGGCTTCCGGACTTGGCTTCAACACCGTGCGGGCCTTTCTCCATGACCTGGCATGGAAGGCGGATGCTGAAGGTTTTAAGAAACGCGTGGATAAGTTCCTTGAGATTGCAGCGCGACACAACATCAAACCCATGTTTGTCTTGTTTGACGACTGCTGGAATGCAGACCCCAAGATCGGCAAGCAGCCGGTGCCCCTGCCGGGCATTCACAATTCCGGCTGGCTCCAGAGTCCCGGCCGCGAGGTCGTAAATCATCCCGAGTCCTGGCCCCGACTGGAACGGTACGTGAAGGATATCGTCGGCACCTTCGCAAAAGACGACCGCGTTCTCCTGTGGGATCTGTATAATGAGCCTGGCAATGAAGGGCAAGGCAGTAAGTCGCTCCCTCTACTTAAAAAAATCTTCCAGTGGGCGCGAGAAATCAATCCAACTCAGCCGTTGACCGCAGGCGTCTGGGCTGAAATGAAGGAACTCAACGACTTCCAACTGGTTGCATCCGACGTGATCACATTCCACAATTACAACGATGCCGGCAACCTGGCAGGGCAGATCGCCACTTTGAGAAAACAGGGTCGGCCTGTGATCTGCACGGAGTGGATGCGTCGCGGGAGTAGCGAAGTTGCCAGCCATCTGCCGCTATTCAAGAAGGAGCACGTGGGCTGTTACAACTGGGGATTGGTTGCGGGCAAGACGCAGACCATCTACCCCTGGGGATCACCGGGAGGTGCGCCAGAGCCGAAAGTCTGGTTCCACGATCTTTTGTGGAAGGATGGTACGCCGTTTAGTGCGGAAGAGGCAACGCTGTTCCGGAAACTCACGGAAAAGAGTCCAGCGGAAGGGAGAATGCCGCGACTGCGGCTTCAGGTCGTGAAAACCCTTTCAAATCCCGAGATTCACAAGGATTCGCCGGGGGCTGAGAAGATTCCCGTCGGGTTCGAGGGCGGAAGTTCGGTGAAGCTGACCTTCGATGGCAAGCCCGAGTACCGACGGACTTGCGCCCGGTGAGCGCAGCTGGTGGCGTGGGGCCCGGGCCCATCCGCACGCCGCACCAGATGATCGGTGAAGGCGACGGCACCTACACCATCTTCTTCACCGGCGGGTCAACCGAAAAGTTTTTTGACGGCTTCCGCACTATGGGCATGGCCAAAGTGACGTTGATTGAAGAGTAGAAGGAGAACTATTGTGAACATGAATACGACACGAAGAAGTTTCTGCGGTGCCATCGCGGCGGGGACGATGGGGGCTGCAATGAGTCCGCTGCGGATGTTTGGCCGAACATCGGCCGACGCAGTGGCTGGAAGCGGGTTAGTCAAGCCTTCGCCCGAGCAACTTGCGTGGCAGGATCTGGAACTGGGCCTCTTCATCCATTTCGACATGGTGACGTTCACGGGATAGATGAAGCCGCGAACGCCCGCAAATGTGAATATCTACAACCCCACAAAACTGAATACCGACCAGTGGCTTGAGGTCGCGAAGTCGATGGGTGCCAAGTATGCGGTATTCGTCGCCAAACATTGCACCGGCTTCTTGGCCTGGCAAAGCAACGCCTATGCGTATGGTGTGAAGCAGACCGCCTGGCGCGGAGGCAAAGGTGATGTGGTCCGGGATTTCATCGCGTCGTGCAAGAAGTATGACATCAAGCCGGGTCTCTACGCCAGTGCTGGCAACCCTGAGTGGTGGGGTGGCGACAATCCCGGTGTCGACAATCCCAGCCTCATCCCATGGGGCGGCAAGAAACAGAAGGATTGGAACAAAGCCTGCGAGGTCATGCTCACAGAACTGTGGACGAACTATGGCGAACTGACGGAAATATGGTTCGATAGCGGGGTGCAACCGCTTGATCAGGGCGGTCCGGACCTCATCCCCATCATAAATAAACATCAGCCCAAGGCCATCGTGTTCGGCAGTCCCGCACCCGGCGGCATCCGCTGGAGCGGCAATGAAGTCGGCCTGGCTCCCTATCCCTGCTGGAGCACCATAAAGAACTTCGGCGACAATCATGGAGGCGATGGCGACGGCCGGTTCTGGACTCCAGCGGAATGCGATTCGACGCTGCCCGGGTACGACTGGTTCTGGCATGGTGGCGATTCGTCCGCCAAGCCGAACGAGGAGAGTCAGCAGAAGATGCTCACCGAGTTAATGGAGAAATATTACAATTCCGTTGGGCGCAACGCCAACCTAATCCTGAATACAACACCCGACACCACCGGGTTGGTCCCGGATGCGATCTTGCCGCACTACGCCAACTTCGGGAAAGAGATCCGTCGTCGTTTTGACAAACCGGTCGCGGAAACTAGAGGGGAAGGCGACTTGGTGGAACTTGTTTTGAAGACACCGGCGCAGATTGACCACATCATGGTCATGGAAGACCTTGCGCAGGGTGAGCGGGTGCGGACGTACGAGATCGAGGGGCTCGTGCCCGGCAATACATGGCAGAAGCTCTGCGACGGCGTTTCGGTCGGACACAAGCGGATCCAGCAGTTCAAACGCATTGAAGTTGCAAAGGTCCGTTTTCACGCAACGAGGGCTGTTGCTCCACCGAAGATCCGCTGCCTCGCCGTATTCGATGTTTCTTGAAGTGTGAAGTGCAGGTTTGGCAGCACAACGATATTTCCATCAACAATCCTCTGAATCGATGACACGAAAGAATAGAAGCAATGAAACAATCAGCAACAATCGTGGCCTTGGTGTGTGCCGTGTGCCTTTCTTGTACGGGGCTTGGCTTGGCAGAGCCGGCAAAGCCCGGCGATCCTACCAGCATCCTTCGGAAACCGATCCCCGACAAGCTGGTGGTGCTCACCTTTGACGATGGCCCTGCCAGCCATGCGACCATTGTCGCCCCGATTCTGAAGTCCTTGGGATTCGGCGGTTCGTTTTATGTCTGTGACTTCGATTCTTTCTCGACGCGCAAGGACTGGTACATGACATGGCGGCAAATGAAAGCCATGGCCGCCGATGGACTTGAAATCGGCAACCACACCAAAGGCCACGCGGGGGGAGCCTCGATCGGCCCTTTCCTGGATATGGAGGATGAATTGCTGGCGAATAGTGTTCCTAAGCCAACGACCGTGGCCTGGCCCGTCTTTCAGGTCAACACGGGCACTTACCCGGATCTGGCCTCGCACGGATATACTTTTGGACGAGGCGGGCACTTCCGTCCCTACAGGCCGACGGTGGATAATCCCTTTGATGTGCCGTGTCTGGGCTGCGGCACGATGGAGGAGTTGGTCCAGAGCGTGCGACAGGCCATCGATGGCAAGATCGTCGTGCTCACCTATCATGGCGTGCCGGACATCGAGCATGCCGCATGTTCCTTGGATCCCGCGGTCTTCAAGATGCAGATGCAGTATCTGAAGGACAATCACTACAAAGTCGTTGCCCTCCGCGATCTGGCGGAATATATCGATCCAGTGAAGGCTGCGAAACTGCCGCCGACCGCCAATGAATTCAAGGAGTCAGGCCCGGTTAGGTTAGTCAAGGAAGACAAACCCTACATTGCCGCGACCATCGCCAAACCGGAAGTGGATACCGCCAAGGTACACTTCTGTCCTGCCCGGACGGTCAAGGACATTTCCTCGCAAGTTGATGCCGTGCCAGCTATCAACAGCAGCCGGCCCAACGTCTTCACCTGGAACAGTGCCGCGTCAGGCAGTTGGAGCGATGGTTCCAAATGGTCAAACAACCTTTCCACGGGTTCGGCGCCCATCGCCGCAGGTCAGCAGGATTACGTCCTCACTTTCAACAAGCCTGGCAACTTTACCGTAACGAATGATCTGGGGGAGGAATTCGTGCTTAACCAACTCAACTTCAGCGGTCCTTCCGTGAAAGTGGAGGGCAAGAGCCTGAAGTTGGCCGTCGGCGCTGGAACCGCCACCCAACCGCGAATCCATCAGACCGCGCCGTCCAGCGCAACCATTGTCGCCCCCGTCAAACTTTCGGGCAACGTGACCGTGGGAGTGATCGAACACGGGGAGGTGACTCTACGGGGTCTGGTCTCCGGCACGGGAAGTTTGACCAAGAACGGCAATGGCGTGCTGCGGGTCGATAATGTTAAAAACACCTACAGCGGCGGCACTCTTATCAATAGCGGCGGTGTCTATATGTACGTTGCAAACGAGGGCCTGGGGACCGGCCCCATCACGCTGAATGGCGATGCCGCCCTCGGCCTGGAGCATGTCAATGGGTCGAATCCGTTGATTTTGAACGGCGGCACAATCCATGCCGGCAACGGATTTGGCGACAGTTGGACTGGTGCCATCACCCTCAACGGGAACACGAACATCACTGCCTATGCGGATTTTGTGCTCAGTGGCGACATGAGCGGGCCGGGTGGCTTTACGCACATTGGCGGCGTCGGTGGATTCGGGCCGGTGAACAGTGGCACGGTGACCCTCTGCGGCACCAACACCTACACCGGCGCGACCATTGTCAGACGCGGCACGTTGAGAGTTCTCACGGCCGCATCGCTTTACCATGCGGATCCGGCGAGTTGGACCCCGGCCAAGATCAGCGTTCATCCTGCCGCTACGCTGGTGCTCAGTGTCGGTGGCCAGGGCGAGTTCACCGGTGCGCACGTCGGGTCGCTGCTCAAGAATCTAACCGCATCGATCAATGAAAACGGCTTGATGAGCCGTTCGGTTCTCTGCCTGAATACCGCCAGGGCCACCGCTCCCGTCACGATTGCGACGGATATTGCGGACTCAAAGGGCCCCGGCGGCGGCGCATTCCTCCTCAAAAAATGCGGCTGCGGCGCCTTGCGGGTTACCGGTGCCAACACCTACTCCGGCCAGACGATCTTGGAGGGCGGCACGCTGAGTGTAGTTTCGCTCAACAGCGTTGTGAACGGCAAGGCCAGCAGCGGCCTGGGTGCTCCAACCGACGTGGAGACTGGCGAAATTGTCATCGGCAGCGGTGACGGTGAGTGCGCCTTGATTTATACCGGCACGGGCGAAACTTCCGACCGCGTGATCAATCTTGCCGGAAAGAATGCCACCGTGACTTTCGATCAATCCGGTGCCGGCCTGGTGAAGCTAACCAGCACATTTGTGATCTCGGGCTACGGTGCCAACAAAACCATCGTCCTCAAGGGTGACACCGCCGGTGCCGGGGAAATCGCCGGTAATATCTTCGATCCCTATGACCGAGCCGGCAAAGCGTCGACCGCTGTCACCAAATCCGGCACTGGTATCTGGACGTTCTCCGGAATTAATAGCTACAGCGGCCCGACCGTTGTGACCGCAGGCACGCTGGCGCTTGCCACCGCGCGCAGCCTCGGTGAGAAGACCGAGGTCGCGGTATCTAACAGTGCTAAGCTGGCCCTGAATTTCAAAGGCGAAATGCGCATTGGCCGACTCATTCTCGACGGCAAACCTCAGCCTGCCGGCAGCTATGATTCGGTGAACGCCCCTAAGTTCATTACGGGAACAGGTGTTCTGCGGAATCAGTAATACAATGGCCACGTCAGGCTCTGGCTCGCTGCCGTTCAGGATCGAGCCAACTCCGGCTACTTCCAGGTCCGGCCCGAATCGCGTAGAATGCGGAGCGATCCTTGAACGCCGAGATCCTACCAATGACAACCCGCTACGCTTGGGCCCAACGAGGCGACATCAATGCCTTCTTCGGGCTGATTCTCGACAATGTGGCTGTGATGATCTTCCTTTTGACGTTGATTACCTCGGCCAACCCGGCATCCGACAACCACTTCTCCCGCGATTTCGTCTTCACGCGGATGATCCCCGGCACGGCTCTGGGCGTCGTGGCGGGCGATTTGGTCTATACCTGGCTTGCCTTCCGTTTGGCCCGCCGCAGCGGTCACGGCGGCGTAACGGCAATGCCGCTGGGACTCGATACGCCGAGCACGATCGCCGTCGGCACGCTGATCCTTCTTCCCTCGCTCAAGTATGGCGTGGAACACTATGGCTTCGATCACGGCCAGGCGATGGTTTTCGCTTGGCATGTCGGTGCCGTGCTGCTGGTGATGATTGGGATCTTCAAGTCGCTCGTTGCCCCCCTGGGATCGGCCGTGCGCAAATGGGTTCCCCGCGCGGGCCTGCTCGGTTCGCTGGCCGGCATCGCCCTGGCGCTGATCGCCCTGGTTCCGCTCTGGCAACACATTGCCACGATACCCCTGATCGGGCTGGTGACCTTGATCGTCATCCTCGTGACGCTCGTTGCGCATCATCCCCTGCCGGGCCGACTTCCCGGGGCCTTGGTAGCAGTGCTCTTGGGTGTGATCCTCTACTGGAGTTCCAATTTGCTTGGCCCGAGCCTGCATGTAACCTTGGTTCCGCTGCCCGCGCATCAGCAGACGGCTGTGTGGAGATTGCCGGAATTCTTTCCCGTGTTTACCCAAAGCTGGCCATGGTGGCGGCAGGTCTTTGCCCATGCCGTGGCACTGTTGCCCGTGATGTTGCCGTTTGCCTTGGCGACGATCGTGGGCGGCATCGATTGCACGGAAAGCGCCGCGGCGGCCGGCGACGAGTACGATACCCGCAGCATTCTTTGGACCGAAGGTCTCGCCTCGGTGCTGGCCGGTCTATTCGGCGGAGTGATTCAGACTACGCCTTATATTGGCCAGCCAGCCTACAAGGCGATGGGGGGTCGTGCGGCGTACACCTTGGCAACGGCACTGTTCATCGGGTTGGCGGGCGGGCTTGGCTGGTTCGCCCACTTGTTTGAATGGCTGCCTGCGGCGGCCTGTTTTCCGTTGTTGGTATTCGTGGGTTTGGAGATTGGCGCGCAGTCCTTCCGCGCAACGCCGACGCGACATTACCCGGCCTTGGCATTAGCAATGTTACCTGCTCTGGCCTACATGGCGCTGATTCCCTTGGACATTGCCTTGGGATCGGAACGGCAGCCAATGCCCCACGCGGCGTCGGTGATTTTGTCCCTGCGTTGCCTTGCCGGCGGATTCATCGTGACGAGTTTGCTGTGGGCCTCGGCCCTGGCGGCAATTCTCGATCGGCAGTTGTTTCGCGCCGCCGCGTATCTGGGGGTGGCCGCGGTTTGCAGCCTTGTGGGCATTATTCATTCGCCGCTAGTGCCGGCCGTGATCGGTTGGCCGTGGAATGTTTATACCCAGATGCCGCAAATTCCGGAAATGCTCTGCCAATCGCCTTTTCACTGGGCGGGTGGGTATGTGCTTGCCGCCGCCGTGCTCATGCTGATTGGTTGGACCTCTCCACGGTATCTTACAAATATGTCGGCTCGATGATCTTCAACTCTGGACGCACCTTGCCGCGCAACTCTTCGGCGTCCAATGCGAACAGGGGGCTGATCTCCACCGCTACCCCATCGGCAACTTCGGCGCCGGCTTCCCGCAACCACTGGCGATACAGGACGCTCATTTGCGCCTTCACCGATTCTGGAGTGTCCACTGCGGCACCCGATGCATTTTTCAGCGGTGCGAAGGCCGAGGCTGGATCGACTTCGACAACAATCGCATTGCGGGCCGAAGGCATGAGATCGAAGATGAATCGCTCGAACTTGATCGCGTTGGCACTTGCCGGTTCCATGCGGCGACCCGTGGTGTCGATATAGGCCACCTTCTTTTGGGCAAAGTGATACGGCAGCGAATCGGCTTGATTCTTGGCGCGGCAAAGGAAGTCGAGATCGAAAATATGTACCGCGATGCTGCCGGCCCAAATAGCCAGCGAGCCGTCGAGGTTTGTCTTGCGAGCCACATCGTCGGGCAGGTCGCTGTACTCGATAACCATCAGATGGCCATTCACGTCCACCACATTGCCGACTTTTTCCAGCGGATCGCGCTTGGCAATCACTTGGCTAGTCATCTCCGCAGCGGCGAGGATGTGATAGCCGATGTATTCAGCCCCGGCGATATCGACCAGGGGATTGTCGACCTGGAAGTAGAACAACTGTCGGATGCCGCGGCCCTGTGCGTCGGTCATGGCCCCGCTCTCGGCAAAAGCGGCCAGCATTCCGCCATGGCCGTTGGGGCTCACGGCTAGGCGATCGCAGGCTTCCAGAAGGATTTTGCCCGTAGACGCATCAACCGCGGGCATCGTTGCCTGGCAGAATACGTGCAAATCTTCTTCAGCCATCCCGAAGCGGTCGTGTGCGGCGAGGAAACAGAGCGTCTCCTCGTGTGTCGCCGGACTGGTCATCAGGTAGAGCGGTATCCGTACCCGGTACCGCCGCGCCGTGGCCAGAATTTTGTCGATATGAATCTGAAACAAGGTTCGGCCGGAGACGGGGCCAATCGAAAACTGCCCCTTGGGATGGTTAAACCCCAGACGGGTTCCCTGCCCTCCCGCGACCAGGATGACACCGACCTCTCCGGCCGCAAGAGCTTGCTGACCCCGATCGCGGGCTTCTGCCGGCGAGAAGCGATTTTTTGATGCGTCCAGCCGGAAGGCCGCAGGCTGCGCAGCGCGTAAGGCCAGATCGCGAAAATTGCTCTGGTTGTGCCGCTGGGCAAACAGTTTCTGGATCAGCGGAAAATCAACACCGCCAATTTGCCGGGCCAGCGATTTTCGCTGTCCAGGGTCTAATTCTGACCAGAAACCCAACAGGTGTTCCTGCCCATGCGGGCGTAGGATTGCTAGCAGGTCACAGTTGCTCACGCCTACCAGCCCATCACCATGTTCGACTCAATCGCCTTGCGGGCATGCTCCAGGTCGGTGCCCGTGTTGTGCATGTAAAGGCGAATTGCGTGGAGCTTGTCTCCTTCGGCCTTGGCCAAGCAGTCGCGAGCGGTGGAGCAAGGATCGACACTACCGGCAATTCCCAAGGCTGCTTTGGAGATGACCCAAGTGTCGCGTGGACGCTTGGTAATACGGACGGGATCCTCTTTGGGATAGTTCTCCCGGACCACGCCGACGGCCGACTGCTCATCGTGGGCCCAGGTAATAATGATATGTGACGGAGTTTCAATTTCAAATAGTGGCATAGTAATAACAGCCTTTATACCAAGAGGATAGGCAAAAAACACCGGCACAGAATTATAACCGATGGTGTTGGCGAATGTCTAGGTCCCTTGCTTCCTCGGCCCGCGCGGCAACGGTATTGAAGTCGTCGGCAAATTCCCGCCAGAAATCAGCATGGCGGAAACGCACAGCGACCACCGGCTTGCCTTGAGCTAGGTCGTGCATCGCTCGACGCAGGCGAAAGATCGGGCCTGTGAAACGATTGCTTAACCGTAGGAGATCAAAGGTCACCGCTGGCAGCAGCAGCAGCGACGCCACCGCTGCCGATCCACAAAATGCCCAAATCTCGGCCAAATGGGCGTTCAGTGGCAGGTTAGGCCCCGTGACCATACTCCAGCCTAGCAGAATGAGCATAATTGTCAGCAGGCAGGTCAGCCAGTAGAGCACGACTCGAACAATGAGTGCCACTTGGATCCGATAATCGATGAAAAAACGCTTCCGCAACGTGTGTTTTGCAGCCATTCAACTACCTCCCTTATGAAGAATAGCTCAGGGAACTGTACGTTTAGGTTGCCTATTTCATCGAAATCGTTCGGGCCAGCGGGCTCAGGACGTGGTCGACGACGTGGTTTTCAAGCATGTCTTCGCAAATTTGCCGCAAGTGGCGGACTGTTTCAACGTAAGTCCTTTCTGCATCAAGGCTTCCGTACTGCCGTGCGGTCACGTAAACGCTCAGTTGTTCCTCGGGAAACTCGCCGGTGCGTACGTGGTAGGCGTTGGTTCGCGTTTCCATGCTGAGGCGGAATTGGACCCGGCATTCCTCATCCAAGGCGACGGTAATCGAAGGCTCACAGTTGATCACCGTGCTGCCTGGCACTTCCAGAATCCGGTCGAAGGCAGGACCAATCCCCAAGGCTTCGGCAATCAATTCGTTGTGGTTACCGCGATAGTTAAAATCGAAGCCATAGAGCAGGTCCAGGGCCTCACAATCGAGTGGGCTGACCGAAAGCATGTAGGGGGCCAAGTCGAGAATCAATTCGTGTTGTCGCACGGCATCATCGACCGACTCAGGGTTGACATACCCCGAACAAACCCGCCGCGGCTCAATGGTGCTCCAGCGGTAATTACCCTGATCTTTGTCCTCCTCGAGGATGAAATCACCCCTATCGCGGCAGTAGAAGTTCCTCATTGTGGGGTAGGTTTTTTGTACCCGTTCAAAGAAGTGTAGCACGGTTTCACGGCTGGCCGGAAGTTCCATCTCCGTGCTGAGATTCATGTTCACGTAGAAATCATCGCATAGAGAACTGTAACGATTCATTTAGTCCATTCCTTTCGGCCGTAAAACCTGTCACAAAACATCCGCCTAAAGGCGGGATCACGAGTACTCGCTCTAGGACTTAGCAGTTCATATTAGGCCGAGGGTTTGCAAAAGGAGATACCGCTCTTAGTATAGGGTGTGTGTGCCGAAGTTGTCAAAGCCTACAATAGTGGCGGGGTGGTAATTGAATCATTTTGGAGATGCGAGGATGGGTGGTTCGGAGCACGAAGAACTATTGGTTTTCGCCAGCGAGCTGGGCTGGATGTCCTTGCGAATGCAGGATGAGGCTGTTGTCGAGTTGACGTTCGGCCACCATTCGGCCGCCGCCGCCATTCAGGCAATCGATCCGGGCAAGGTTGCCAGGCAGGAACTGAGCCATTGGCAGAGCGAAGTGGTCGAGCGACTGCGGCGGTATGCGGAGGGTCTGCCGGTTGATTTTCGTGATCTGTCGGTCGATTTTGGGGTGACGACTGAGTTTCAAACCAGCGTTCTAAAGGCTTGCAGGGAAATCCCTTATGGACAAACTACTACCTACGGAGAGTTGGCTGTCGCGGCTTGCTCTCCGGGGGCCGCCCGGGCTGTGGGGAATTGCATGGCCAATAACCGCGTGCCTTTGATCATTCCTTGTCATCGTGTTGTAAGGACCGGAGGCGACATCGGACCCTATTCGGCTGCCGGAGGTAGTACGACGAAGCGTCGATTGTTGAAAATGGAGGCCACCAGTTCCGGTATCCTTCCCTTTTATTACTTAGTTTCTGTTGCGGATAGGGTCAAAGGCCGCACCTAGAGCCGGAAGGCTCTTTTTTTGAGGTAGCTTTTTTGGGGTAGCTCTCGACAAATGTTCGTCGCTTAGGCTAGACTATTAAGGGGCGAATGGATTGGATGAGTATACCTACAAATTTTACCGCAATGGCACCTGATGCTTGTGATGTGGAACGCTACGGCGACGGAACGGTTCTCGTCCGCGTTCATTCCTGTGATCGCAACGGGCGAAAATTGCCCGATGCCGTTTTCACCTTCCGCCTCGGCGATCCGCAATACTCCTATTGGGCCGCCCTCGCACTGCCGGGCCAGCGCGCCGCCAGCCTGACGGTCTGATCTGATTTGCCTGGCCACGGGCGATGAGCTGAACATTTCGTAATTGTTTACGCAGGGTTGGACATTTCGGCGAACTTCTGCACGATGCGTTGCGCGATGCTTGAACCACCGAGGAAGAGGGGGTGCTGGTCGTGAATGGCTTTGAACGTGGAGAGGATGTACTCGACGTCGTCGCGGGGGATGCCGTACAGGTGAAAGAAGGCGGCGTCGAGTTCGGCCATCAGTTCGGCCCGCTCGGCTTCATCCCACTTGTTGAGCCGGCCGCCGTATTCCGCTTGAAAACTACCGCCGGTGAAGTGACAGGCGTCGGCTAGTGGCAGCATGTCCTCGGCGGTGCAGGTGAGCTTGAGCACTCGCTCGCTGATCCACGCTTCCAGGGTCGTAAGGTGGTTCCACGGGCAAGGTTTGGCATAAGTGTCGGGGGAGAACAGAGGAAACTGCTCGATGAGGAAAAAATTGAGGTTGACGTTTCCAATCTTTTCTCGCGCAACGTAATCCAAGACAAACGAATTCAGATTCGCCAACAGCGCGAGATAGGACCGTGGAAGAATAGTCTTGTCGACGAGAATCAAAGGCGCGGAATTTCCAACCCCTGTTCTCGGAATCATTGCCGCGATCATGGTTCTTCGGTTGGTTGGACTCGTTACATTTTTGAAGGCCAAATAGGCCGGTAAATCTGGTTGACCTGCGATCTGCGCGGAATTAATCCACCAACGGGGAATGGCGAGAAACTCTGGATTTTGGTGATCCGCCGGAGTTGTTTCATCGGTCTGTCCTTGTCGGAACCAGTTCGATTTGTCCACGACCACGCCTGCGGCGCGGTGATCGTATGCCTGCGCCATCTTGGCTTCATAAACTGGCAGAAAGACCTTTTCCCCCTTGAGCCACCGATTCCCTTTCAGCTTGAAACCGTCCGCCTTGAGCGTCTCGGCTTCGCGGAACAATTCGGCGTCGTTTGTTTGATGGAACATCGTTTTAAACTGAATGCCCCACGGGTTGCCGGTTGGTCCCTTTCGGTTTCTGTCGATCAGGACGGGAATGCGGTGGTAGATCGCTTTGGTGATTTTTGCGTCGCGTCGCGAGCGAAAGATGGGGCACGTTCGCGTGTTGGGGTTTAGCAGCCGAATGTCCGCAGCACTGAGAGCAATGTGCCGAGATTGATCCTCCAAGTCTTCAATGTGGTGTGTAAAAAAGACAAAATCGGCTTGTGGGGTTGTTGCTTGTTCGCCGCCAAAGTTGAGGATGCAGAACTTGAAGCGGTTATCCACTTCGGGGAAGAACTTCTTCAGCCGATTCTCGAAATCAAATAACCGAATCAGTCGGTTCGATTCGGCGACTGCGGCAAAAAAAATCCTTGGTCGTCATATCCGATACGATACTCGAAGGCACGAGCAATCCCACACGGCCGTGCGTGGCGACCAATCGGTAGGCAAGTTCGGCGAACAACGCGTAGGTATTGATGTCGCCCTTCCCGGTCAATGGATATTGGTCGCTCGTTCGGCAATATGTCAGCAGGGCGTCCGCTGCGTCCAATGCCTGTCGATAGCGATCATATAAAGCCGGCTCGTCGGATTCCAACTTTGCGACAAGCTGCCTTCGCTTGGCCGCATTCGTGGCCGTGGCGATCTCCGGGGCCGGCAGCGAGAAGAATTCGCGTTCCTGCAACTTCATTCTTTCCCACGGCGGATTACCGATCACGCAATCGAACCCGGCTTCGCGTTCACTTTCACCCTGCCGTCTCCCGGTGGGAGAGGGGAATACGTCAGGGAACCGCTCTCGCCAATCGAAACCGGCTGGGTGGACTTTCGAGTCGTGAATCAGCGAATTGCCGTGGACGATGTTCTCCGAAAGCTTGGCGAGCAGTTGACCAGGACTGGCCGAGCGAATCCATAGGGCTAGTTGCGTGATCTCGACCGCCTCGGGAGAGAGATCAACGCCATACAGGTTCTCCCGCAGAATGAACGTCGGAATCTGTTCAGCAAGCGTCTTCGCGTCGGGTTCATTCCTCTGGACAAGGTGGCCGATGACTTCGTTGTAGCGGGCTTCCAGCACGTCATAGGCTTGGAACAGGAACGCGCCACTGCCGCAGGCCGGATCGACGATTTTGAGATTTCGCAAGATGGCAAGGCATCGACGCCAGTAGTCGGCGTCATCCGGGGCAGTGCCCCGATTCGCTTCGTTTTCGGAAACTCCAAACTCGACGGCCATAGCCGCGAAGCGCTGGGCGATCAATTCTTCGACCGTAAACTGCACGATCAGGCTGGTCAATTCCGTCGGCGTGTAGTAGATGCCAAGCTGCTTGCGCTTGGCCGATTGCGGCATCGCGGCGTATTGACTCGCCTTTTCGGCGTCGCCGAACAACCCCGACTCCTTGAGCTTCTCCAATTCGGTGATCGACCGCTCGAAGAGATGCCCCAGCACGTCAAGATTCACCTCATCGGCAAAGTCGTAGGTGCTGATCGTCTTGAAGAAGGTCGTCCAGGGCGTGTCGGGGAGTTCGAGTTCATCGACCGCGTGCGGCGCGAACAGTCCGCCGTTGTACTGCGGAATGCCGTAGGTTTCGTTGCCGGTGTCAATAAAGCGAAAGAGGTTTTTGAAGTTCTGCCAGCGGGGATTGGTGACGGCATGAAAGCCAGCCACGGAGTAGGCGTTGGGGATCGTCTTCTCGGGCAACAGTCGGCGATCTTCGCAGAAGGCGATGAAGATGATGCGATCGAACAGGCGTTGGGCCATGTCGATCGCCTCATCGAGTGGGTGCTTCTGCTTGAAATGCAATTCGGCAATCAGCTCAATGCGGTTGCGCGAGTAGGCATCGTAGAGTTTGTCGCCGACCTCCCGTTGGCGTTCGGTCGATTTTTTCAGCAAGGCCACGGCGCGAGGCGGTCCGTAAGGCGACTTGTCAATCAAGCCCTGGCGATGAAACAGCACGTAGAACTGCTTGAATAAATCAAAGTCTCGCAACGATTGCAGGGTGAAATGCTCGTAAGCCCGTTTCGTTGTGGCCCGCTCGTAAAGCCGGAAACTGACAATGTTGGAGACGATGCCCCAGCGGCACTCGGGGGACGTATTCACCAGATAATCCCAGCATTGGGCCACGGCAGTCCTGCCGTTGCTGCGGTCACGGTCGAGGTGGACTTTCGGTCCCTTGAGTTCGATCACTGCCAGAGGCTTGTGATTCTCCGTCTGTCGAAAAAAGCCAAGAATCGCATCCGGAGTTTCACCGGCAATCGGATGATGCTGCTCTCGATGCCAGACTTCCTTGCCATCGAGTGCTCCGGTGTACTCGAGCGCATCGCCAAACACCTGGGCCAGAAAATCGCCCTGCATCTGAGTTTCATTGAGTTTTGCGAGGCGGCCGGAAGTCTCCAGATCGGCCCATTTCACGAGCACGGCGTGAGCGGCCCTTAACACGTTCTCGTCGAGCCACCTGTCGACGGTTGCGTCCTTCAAAAAACGCGCCAAGATGAGGCGGTCGGTCTTGGGCTGACGCAGCGCGACCGGGGAAATGACGGGTAAAAGCGTTTTGTTAGCCATTTTTCAAGCTGATCCGTGCATGGGTTCTTATCGCATGACGTACCTCGCGCCAGGCCAGGCGATGGCGGTTCTTCGGTATTTTTCTGAAGAACCTGTCTGTTCGCGGATTTTTCAGCAGGTCATGCAGACGGCCCCGAAAATTGCCCTCGCCCCCACAATCCCAAAACGGCAACATTCTACTCCCAGGAAGTTGGGGCTGCAATCCTCCGAATATCCATCGTAGCCGTCGCCGAACCCTGGGGACTTGATATACGTATTGATACATGTACAATACAACACTGTCAAGTCGGAACACGGAGAATAATCATGCACTTTCTCGAGAGACCTCGATTGGGCGTCGATCGCCGCCGTTTATCCCCGGCCGCTCCCAAGTCGTGCGACCGTGGTGGATCCGTACAAAAAATCGACGATGTCCTTACGGAGCTTTTTGACCACTATCGGGCTCGATTTCCCGAATTGCAGGTGGCCGTAGTCCATACGCCAGCCTGACAATCGCAACGAACTGAAGTTACTCACGTCGATGGGCAGGGAAGTGGGCAACATTCATCAGAAAACATGACGCAAGAAGAAGCCCGCCTCTTTGGTGCGGGCTTCTTCGCTTTCTTGGGCTAGTCCAAAATCTTTGTTCCGGCAATCAGCTCGATAAACTGCTTGTTGGACTTGAACTTTGCCAATCGGCTGGTCAGTTGCTCGATGGCCTCGACGGGGTGCATCGTGGCCAGGGTGCGGCGGAGCATGGTCACCGCGTGCAGAACATCCGGCGGTAAAAGCTTTTCCTCTCGCCGCGTGCCGGACTGGCTGATGTCAATCGCCGGCCAGATGCGCCGGTCGGCCAACTTGCGATCCAACACCAACTCGAGATTGCCGGTGCCCTTGAACTCCTGGAAAATCAGTTCGTCCATACGGCTGCCGGTGTCGACCAGGGCGGTGCCGATGACGGTCAACGAACCGCCTTCCTCGAACAATCGCGCGGTGGCAAAGAGCTTCTTGGGAATGTCCATCGCTTTGATGTCCACGCCGCCGCTCATCGTGCGGCCGGTGTTGCCAACCCACTTGTTGAACGCCCGTGCCAAGCGGGTGATGGAGTCCAGGAGCAGAACCACGTCCTTGCCCATCTCGGCCAAGCGACGGCAGCGTTCGACGGCCAACTGCGAGAGTCGGACGTGGCTCTCCACATCGCGATCGAGGCTGCTGGCGAGAACCTCGCCCTTGACGGCCCGCCGCATGTCGGTTACCTCTTCCGGCCGCTCGTCGATCAGAAGCACAATCAGCTTCACGTCGGGATAATTCGTGGAAATGCCATGGCTGATGTGTTGCAGCAAAATTGTCTTGCCGGTGCGTGGCGGGGCGACGATCAAGGCCCGCTGGCCCTTACCTAGCGGCGTGAGCAGATCCATGACTCGAGTGGTCATAGGCTCCGGCCCAGTCTCCAGGCGAAGCCAGGACTCGGGATTGATCGGCGTGAGTTGATCGAAGGTCTTGACTTCGCGATATTGCTCGGGTGGCATGCCGTCGACATCCGTGATTTCACGGAGTCGCGGTCCCTGCTGCCGCCGGCCCGGTTGGACCATGCCGGTGAGGTAGAGACCTTCGCGAAGCCCGAACTTCTCGATCATGCTTCCGGGAACGAAGGGGTCGGTCAACTCGCGGGTGTAATTAGACTTGGGATCGCGGAGGAACCCGTAGCCATTGGGGTGCATTTCCAACACGCCGCCACCGGGTTCCAAGGGGCCGATCTCGCCGTTTTCCTGCGGAGCATCGCCCATGCGTTGCGGATCAGCGTCGTAACTTGGGGGACGCACAGGCCGGTTGTGACCACCACGATATCCACTTCCACTACGCGGCGCCGAGCCTTGCATACCATGGCCGCGCAGCCGGCCTCGTTTCTTTTTTGCCATATAGCCCACCTAAAAGAAAACTCCTTCCTGAAGCGGTGAAAACGTCACCGCGAATTTCCGAATTTCCACGACGTGCTGCTCGCACGGCGCAATCAAACAGAGGAGTGCCTCACCGAACGGGCGAAGCACCAAAACCTCAAGGGACAAAAACCACTCCGCAGCAAAACTTGCCGTACCCTGGGGATGCCCAACTGACCCGATTTGGACGCGCCAGAATTCGGCCAATTCCAGGTTTTGTTAGGTATCCTTTGCAGACCGTGCAGGCAGCCCCTATTTTGCAAAGCCAACGACGTTCCCCCCCTCGTAACAAGGTCGGGGCACCATCGATCTTAACAGCTCACATCATAAAAGGCATTCAGGCTGAGAAGCGTCTCCCGCTCCCCCGTGAAAGAACCATCCCTTGTACGGAGGGTGGCTATAGATGCCAGATCGCGGGATAAACTCACCCGCCTGCCAAGCAGAACTCAATGTCTACTGCTATATTAACGCCAACAGAATAAATGTCAAGCTGAATTTTCGATTCTTGGCGGCTACATTATCATTTTTCGGCAACTCACGTAATTTCTTTCACATTTTCTCAAAATCACCCATTTTAATGCACGTCTCACTTTCGCATCTTTTTCACCATTGATCGAGCTTATCTTCCGATATTAGGGAGAGTCAGCTTGCTGCGTACCTTTGACGAGGATGGTCGAAATGTGTAGGTCGCGACGGTTTCTGCCGGTACTAATCCTTTTATTCCTCGTACAGCGGGCTGCCATCGGCCAGCAGCCCCTCCATTGGGATGCCACCATTGATAGCGCCAAGACTGCCGCACGCCAGTCGAATCGGCTTGTGCTGGTATACTTTTGTGCAAGCTTCTGTGGGCCGTGCCATCGGATGGAAAATGATCTTCGGAATCAGCCTGGGGCCGTTTCCGCTTTGGAATCTAACTTCGTGCCGGTAAAGATCGATACGCAATACTATCCGAATACGGCAAAGCAATACGGTGTCACGCGGTTGCCAACCACTGTGATTCTCGCCCCCAGCCCGCAGGGTGAAGTCCTGGCGGTCATCCCGGAATGCATGCCGGTCGATCAGTACTTTTTGAAGCTCAACAAGGTGGTGGCCGATGCAAAGCGGCGAGAAACCGGCGTTTTTGCCCAGATTCAGCCTAGCCCGCCGATTGCTGGGCCTGTGCCACTTGCCAATCCAGTTGCGACCATTCAAAGTGCCATTACCCCACGACCGCCAGTGGGACCGATCCAGAACCCGACACCGCCGGTAATCTTACCGGTTCCGAGCGTTGCTGGCCCCACCCGTCCTGTTGTTGCATCGCCCCCGGCAAACGCAGCCGCACTCAACCCGATGGTGGCCATGACAACTGGACCGGGAATGTCTGGAAGTCGCCCGACCGATTCGCAAAAGCTGGCAGAAAATATCAAACCATCCGCCAATCCGCCTTTTGGCCTCGACGGTTTCTGCCCCGTCCAACTCGTGGAGAACTCTCGCTGGCAAGCAGGCAAGAAGGCTTGGGGGGCCATTCACCGCGGTCGGACTTATCTGTTCGCTGGTGTAGAAGAACGTCGCCGCTTCCTGGCCGCCCCTGACCGTTATGCGCCGGTCAGTTCCGGCGGCGATGTGGTACTTTTTCTGGAAGAGGGGCGTTCGGAGCCGGGCTACCGCGAGCACGGCTTACAGTTCGATGGTCATGTCTATCTCTTCGCCGATGAGAGCACGCTCGATAAATTCCGCTCCAACCCCCGCTATTATGCCGATCATGCTCTGCAAGCACTACGGCCAGCGGCTCAAACGGCGGCCATGCGGTAGAATTATCAAGTCCGTCAGGCTTTCCAGCCTGACCCGGTGGATGGTTGATAAAATGTACTACGTTCCTTCTACCAACTTCGCCAGTCGGTCGGCCTGAACGCGAACGCCTTCAAGATCAGGATGAAGCCGCAATGCACGACGGAAGCTCTCCAGCGCGGAGACCGGATTGCCCAATTCGAGATAGGCCCGGCCCATGCCCACGGCGGCAATGAAGTGATAAGGGTTGATCTCCAATGCCTCGTGGCAGTCGCGGATGGACTGGTCATAGTGGCCTAAGGCGTGATGGGCGTAGGCCCGCTGATTCCATGCCTCGGCAAAGGCCGGCGTCTGTTTGATCAAGTCGCTAGCCATGCCAACTACCTTTTTGAACTGTCGCGCGGCGTTCAGGCGGATGATCGTGTCGAGTTGCGTGCGGTCCTTGTCGCCGGCCGCCCGAGTCCATACCTGGCGGATGCTGTTCTCGGCAAGGATGCGTACCGTGCGATCCTCGTCGAGCAAGGCCGCACCGAGTACGGGGTTGGACTCATAATCGCCCAGACACCCCAAGGCCAGCACCGCCGCGCGGCGGATCTCGCGCCGCGAGTGACTGGCCAGCCGCTGCAAGGTGCCTGCCGTATAGCAGTCACCCACCTGGCTGGAAAAGGCACTACAGTCAGGCCGATCCAAGTAGTCCTGATAAGAAATCAAAAGCCGTGGTTGCCGAAGATCTTTGCTCACGCCATTCGCTCCTGTGAAGTAGGTTTTCAACCCACAGGCTTCATTGTAACCGCACCCGCGGAATTTTGCCAAATGAAACCCTGGAATTTTTTCCTACCCTTGCCGGAGAATTTTCCGGAAGTATAATAGCCTATTGGTAGCCAAATCTCCGGGCGAGTAGCCGGAGAGCGGGGGAACCAAAGGAGCAGCGGAAATCAGGCTGTTCCCGGGGCGAAGGCTTGGATTATCCAGGCCGGAGTACTTTCAAGCTCTAGCCCGTCAGCTAACCTCGTCGGCATGCCGAATTTTAGAGTCCGTAACATAGAATTATCGCGTGGTCGAAGTCTCTGGCTCTGACAGCGATGTGGTTGTGTTGCGCGTCCTGAAGATTCGGCCAGAATTGGAAGGGCCTTCGGTGACTGCGCGCACGAGGGGGTTTCCTGGCTTGCGCGCTGCGAGGCATTGTGTCTGATGTCTGGTCACGTTTCCGGTTCGTCTTCCGGTAGTTCTCCTGTCGCTCCAACGGCGAATCCTTTGCGCCGTTCGATCCAAGTTATCGTTGTCAGTAGCGTGATGTTTACGTTCATCTCCTACTGGCGCACGGCCGCCGTGGTTCTCTGCGACCTAGCCAGTACGGCCTACTACATTGGTGGCATTGTCGAAGGGGCGATCGGCCCCGCGGCACCCTGGTTCATTCTGGGTGTGATGCTCTTCAGTTACGGCGTGCGCTCGATCTATATCGAAAGCTGCTCGCTCTTTGTCCGCGGTGGCGTCTACCGCGTCGTCAAGGAAGCCATGGGCGGGTTTCTCGCCAAACTCTCGGTCTCGGCACTGATGTTCGACTACATCCTCACCGGGCCGATCAGCGCGGTTTCGGCCGGGCAATACATCATGGGGCTGTTCGTCGATCTGGGGCGCTGTGTTGATGTCAACTTCTTGAAAGCCGAAGGCGCGCAGGATCTGTTCACCCGCTGGGGAGCAGTCGCCATTGCGATTGCCATCACGCTCTACTTCTTTCGCCAGAACATCATCGGCATTCACGAGTCCAGCGACAAGGCACTCAAAATCATGATCGCCACGACCGTCATGGCCCTGGTGATCCTTGTCTGGTGCGGAGTTACGCTTTTAGTCCGCGGCGGTCCGGTGAATGCCGTGCCCATTCGGCCTGACCTGAGCCCCAAGGTCGAATACCGAGAAGTTATCAAGGATGATCCTCTCAGCGGTCAGAAAGACGTCGCAATGTGGGTCAAGGACAAAGACACCGGCAAGCTGGTGACGGAAAAAGAGAAAGACGATCAGGGCAACGAAATCGACAAACCCAAGATCAACGACGCCACCCATCACCAAGAAGATCCCCTGGGGCTGATCAGCCACTGGTTTCCCGGCCTGGCCGCCGAACTCCGGCGGCCGGGCAACTGGATGAGCATCGTCGGCGTGATCGGCCTGTTGCTGGCCTTTGGGCATTCGATCCTGGCGATGAGCGGCGAAGAGACGCTTGCCCAGGTCTACCGCGAAGTCGAATCACCGAAGTTGCAGAACTTCAAGAAGGCGGCCTTTATCGTCTTCATCTATAGCTTGCTGCTCACGGCGGGCATTTCCTTCCTGGCCGTGATGCTGATTCCCGATGAAGTCCGGATGAAACTCTACAAAGACAACCTCATCGGCGGTTTGGCAATGTATATGGCGGGGCCGCTGCCGGCCCGCTTGCTGTTGAACGGCTTCGTGGTCCTTGTCGGTTTTCTGATCCTGGCCGGTGCGGTGAACACGGCGATCATCGGCTCCAACGGCGTATTGAACCGCGTCGCTGAAGACGGCGTGATGCCCGACTGGTTCCTCAAGCCGCATCGCCGTTTTGGGACGACGTACCGCATTCTGTTTTTGATCGTCGCTTTGCAGTTGTTGACGATCGTCCTTACCCGCGGCGACATGTACGTCTTGGGCGAGGCTTATGCCTTCGGCGTGGTGTGGAGTTTCGTCTTCAAGGCCCTGGCCATGATCGTGCTGCGTTTCAAGGACCGCAGTCCCCGCGAGTATAAGGTGCCATTGAACCTGCACATCGGCGGCGTGGAGATTCCCTTCGGGCTGATAATGCTGTTCCTCGTGCTGTTCTTCACGGCCTTGCTGAACCTGATGACCAAGGAGGTTGCCACGATCGGCGGTTCGGCCTTCACGGCGGTATTCCTGGCCGTCTTCATGATTTCGGAAAAGATTCACGAAAAGCGGCTGGGCGGAGAACATCACAAGCACGTCGAGCAATTCAACCAGAAGACGGCCGAAGCGATCAATCCCCAAGCATTGAATCTCGATAAATCCTTCCGCAAGTTGGTGGCGATCCGTTCCACCAACAATCTCTTCATGCTCGAAAAGACCCTGGCGGAAACCGACCCCGATACCACCGACGTGGCCGTGATGACAGCCCAGGTGACCCAGCGCGGCGACACGTCCGGCGGAGGGCCGGAACTGGACGATTATGCCCGCAGCTTGATGTCGGCGGTCGTCGATCGCGCGGAGAAGGCGGGGAAGCACGTGCAGCCGATGATCGTGCGGACCAACAATCCGTTGTTTGCAGTGATCAACGCGGCCCGAGACTTGAATGCCCAGGAATTGATCATGGGGGCATCAAATGTCTACTCAGCCGACGAACAGATCGAGCAGATCGCCTTCTACTGGTTCAACCTCCACGACGGGGCGCCGCAACCGCTGACGATCCGCATCCTCGGCCCCAACCGCGACCTCTATTTCGATCTGGCCGGCGGCAACCGTATTCCCAAACTCGGCGAACGCCGTGCCCGATCGGTGGCCGATCTTCGCGGGGCGGGTATCGGCATCAGTCACGTGCTGCTACTGCACGACAGGACTTCCGTTGGCAGCGACCTCTTCTCCGACGTCTTGACGATGCTCGACCCGCTGGTGGCGTTGACCGTCGTTCCGCTACTGCGTGTAGCGGCCGAATTGCCCGAGGGCGTTGCCGAGACCGAATGGCTCGAACAGGATTTGCTTCGAGCCAAGCAGTTGCGTCGCGAGGTATCGTGCCACGACCTGCCGCCGGGCGAACTGGCTGTCCAAGTGGCTGCGCTAGCGAAGCAGCTTCATTGCGACTTGATCATGGTCGGCAAGCCGGAATTTTCAGACATGCACGCGCCGCTGGACACCGACGCGATCGTACGCGAGGCGAACTGCGCGGTATGCATCGTCGCGCCGCCGCATATTCCGCAGGAAGCAGGGGAGTGAAAGCTATTTTTCCACTCCAATGTCCGGCAGCGGTGTGCCGCAGCGTGAACAATGCGTGAAAACGACCGAGGCCGGGTGGGCACATTGCGGACAGACCTTCTGCTTTCGCAGGATGGACGAGCCGAGCAGGCTGATCCCTGACTCTGGCTTCGGCGCGTCGCGACCCGGATGCAACACGCTGTCGGACGATGGAGCAAGTGGAGGCGGTTCGGCCTTCACTTTGCTGGGCGGACCGAGCAGACCGAGGATCTCGTCGTCGGAGATTCTTGACTTTTCGGTCGTATGCACCGGCATGGGTACAAAGACGCGACTGCCGCAATAGGGGCAGCACCCCGACTTGCCGGCAAATTCGTCCTTGACTTTCAGCGCATGCCCGTTCGGACACTTGGCGGCAATGGCCATCATGCTTCTCCCGCGCAATGCCCCGATGCTGCCCCCCCTCCATGAAGGTCACCGGGGACGGTACAACGCGATCCACAAAATGCCTCGGCAGATTGTTAGAATCGCGTGAGAATTCTATTATACCTTCATTATGGCACAGGCTGAAACAGGTGACTTTCAGAATAATCTTCGCTCGTCCTGTGTCTTGCGTCGGTTTTACACCTCCAGGCAACTGCCACGACAAGCAATGCCTGGTTTGCAATGCTAGAATGAACCGACGCCTTTTCGGGCACGAACCGAAACGGAAATCACGGCAAGAAATGGCGGGTCTCGTTTCACTCGGGCCCCATCCTACAACGAACCTGCAAAACTGCTATTCAGGAGATGCAAAACCATGTCCACGGAAACTGCTTTAATCACCGGAGCCTCGGCGGGGATCGGCTGGGAGTTGGCCCGGCTTTTTGCCGCCGAGAAGAGCAACCTGGTTCTGCTCGCCCGCCGTAGCGAGCGGTTGGAGGAATTGGCAGCCGAGTTGCGAAAGCAACATGGTGTTGAGGTGCGCATTGTAGCTGCGGATCTTGGTCGGGCCGATGCCCCGAGGACGATTGTCGAGCTGTTGACTCGCGATGAAGTCTCGATTGATGTGCTGGTGAATAACGCCGGGTTCGGGGCACTTGGCCCGGTGGCCGAACTCGATCTCAAGCGGCAGATGGAGATGATCCAGGTGAACGTCACTGCCTTGACGCATCTCACCCGTTTGCTACTTCCCGGGATGATCCAGCGCCATCGAGGCGGAATCTTGAATGTGGCCTCGACCGCGGGTTTTCAGGCCGGGCCGTTCATGGCCGTCTATTATGCCACCAAAGCCTACGTAATCTCCTTGAGCGAGGCCCTGGCCGACGAACTGGCCAAAAGCGGCGTAACGGTATCATGCCTCTGCCCAGGACCGACGGCAACCGAGTTCGCCGAGACGGCCAAGATGGGCAACGCACTGATGTTCAAACTGCAAACCATGACCGCTGCTCAGGTGGCACGGGCTGGCTATCGTGGTTTTCGCCGCGGCAAGCTCTTGGTCGTGCCGGGTTGGATGAACTACCTGGGCAGCATGGGCGTGCGATGGGTTCCTCGCAGCATGGCCCGGGGAATTGCCAAGCGGTTGCAGTGGGATAAATAACTATTTGGGCAAGTCCTTCTGCAACTGCTCTAGCGTGGCAGCGGGACTGGCTGGGAGCGCATCGGGGCTGCCGTGATCGTGGTCGTGGCCGGCGGCATCCTTCTTGGGAGGCTCTTTCTTTTTGACGATCTCTTTGCGATCGAGGTGAATTTTGGCGTAGGTCTGGCCGGGAATCACGTAGTACCATTGGGCAAAGCGGTCGCTGAGTTCTTTGGCGTGCTTCTTGCCGGCGGCAACTTTGGCGTCATATTCCTCCTGCCTCCGCTTGTTCTCCTTTTCGATCTCGGCCCGCTGCGCGGCCAGTGCTTCGGGAGTCTTCGCCTCCTTGGCCTTCTCATCCTTCTTCACTTCATCCTTCTTCACTTCATCCTTCTTCACTTCATCCTTCTTCACTTCATCCTTCTTCACTTCATCCTTCTTCACTTCATCCTTCTTGACTTCATCCTTCTTCGGCTCATCCTTCTTGACTTCCTCTTGCTTGCCCTCCTTCTTGGCATCGCCCTGCTTAACGCCTTCGGCCGGTTTGGCCTCCTTGGAGTCTGCTTTCGCGTCGGGGGCTTTCTTCTCGGATGCCTTTTCGGCCGGCTTTTCCTCGGGCATCTTTTCCACGACGGGCTTGGGAATAGCATCTTGGTTGAAGTCGGCTGCCACGAACAGGTAGCGGTCCATGCCGGGTGAAGAATCGTCCTTTGCCTTGTCTACCTTCTCGGACTTTAGATCGCCTTTTTTCTTCGCCTTCTCGGCGGCTGAAGATTCTCCGGTCGTCACGCCGAAGCGGAGAATGTAGCGGGCACCGTCGGCTAATTGCAAGGTGATGTCGCCGGAATTCGAGAGGATCTCCGCCGGACCGTCCGGGTCTATGCGATTGGGAACTACAAAGAACCCCCTTTCGATCAACGTCTCCATGGTCGCTTCATCGACTTTGCGTACGCGCAAGTCGGCAGGCACCGCGCCGGGCTTTCGCTCGACATCGACAATCTTGAGGTCTTCCAGAGCCGACTTCAGGGCGTCGAGATTCGTGACGTTCAATTCCTCGTCGGCCGCCATCGGCCGTGGGATCATCGTCTTCTTCGCCGCATCAAAAGTCAAATCCTTAACGAGTTTCCAGGGCTGATCTCCGGCGGGCGCGTCCAACACGAACTCGCCCTTTTGTGAGGAGGCCAGTACGATTTGACCGCTGTTGTTCGCCATGGGCGTGAGGCTGTAGTCCTTGATTTCAACCTTCTTCAGATCCATCGTGTTGAGTTTCAGCAGATTAGGCTCGATCCAATCCTCGAACCGCACCGAGAGCTTCCCCGTGTCCAGTTTGACGATATAGACCGGTTCCTTATCGGCGATCCGAATGTAGCACTGATCGGTCTGGTCGGGCACCTGTTTGCCGATGATCGCCGAGGCGAGTTGACGCCCGGAGGCGTCTTTCATCGTCACGCGCGCGCCGATTCCGTCGTCGCTGGACTTGACGTTCTTCGGATCGGGATCGATGACCCCAAAGCGATTGTATGCCTTGCGGAGGGCCATCTCATGATCCGCAGCCGATGGATCTCCCTTGGACGCCCCAGCCTGGAAACCGGGGGCCAGACCGATGATCGTCAGATCGATCAACGAATTGGCCGCTGCGGCCAGGTGATCCTTGGCGTCGGCCGGATACTTGCTGTGCGAAGGAATCACCCACAGGCCGTTGAGTCTAGAGACTTCCAGGGCGACGGAATTACCTTTGGCCTGGTCGAAGTGAAGGATTTGCAGACTGTCGACGGCACCCGGTTCCTTGAACTCGGGAAAAAGCTTCTTGCCCAGCACGGCCGCCTCGCTCTTAATGGCCGCATCGGGACGGTAAAACCAGGCTACCGCGACAACCAACGCGGCCACGGCCAGGAACCCAAGGGTTTTTGAATTTTCGTTGCATTTCATATTTATCTCTCCAGAGCTTGAATTCCGTATCTTGATGGGTCCGGTTGGGACGCCTGACTCAACTCCCCTCGCCCGTTTTCGGGAGAGGGGGCAGGGGGTGAGGGCTGTGTGGTTCTGTGCCGCTCCTTAGCAGAGGCGTTTACTGGAAACGCCTTCGCGCTCCTTGGACCGGCGGTTAAAGAAGACAAAAGCCGCAACCAACAACGGCGGAATCGGGGGAATGATCACCGCCCACAACTTATAGGCGCCCTGCATGCCCAGAATCGTGGTCTCTTGGGCGTCGTTGATTTTGCGGATCTCATCGTTGTACTTCTGATGGTTTTCAGTTTTTTGCTCTTCCAATTTGCGGTTGAGGTTGCGCGATTCCGTGGCAACCTTCTGGAGGATGGCGGTCGCGTCGAGTTTTTGCTTCTTCGCTTCCGCGCCAATCGTCTTCAAGGTGGCCTGAACCTCCTGAACCGCTTTTTTGATATTCTCGTCGTGTTCCGTGCTCTTCTCCTTGCGGGCCTGAGCACTCTGCTTGCGTGCCGCAAGGGTATGCGCGTCGAAGCGTTCCAGCGTGCGGTGCTGCGGTCGCCGCTTGCGGAGTTCCAGAAAACGATCGTCGCCGGCGAGCGAGTCCAAGGCGTTCAGCACGAAGGTCACGTTATCGAAATCAAAGTTGATGTCCTGGCCGGGGATACTCCCCTGTTCGCGCCAGCGGAAGAATACGTCGCTGACCATCTCGACATCGGCAACCAGCACGACGTTCATAGGGGCCGAAGCTCCCTTCATTCCGCGCGGTGTGCCTTGGATGTGTGCGGCCAGAACGTATTGTTGATTGTCGCTGGGCTGATAGAACAAGGAACGGAAGGGGCTGAGTTCCTCGCGACGCCCTTCGGGGTCTTCAAAGGGTTGCGAGATCCGGCCCACGGGGATCGTACCGGCGGCCTCGCTGCCGGTTTGCACCAGGGGCACGAAGGTGCGATCCTTGATCTGCAAGGCCATCACTCCCTCGGCGTATTTGATTGCGTCGGCAACCGTGGCGGTCTGGGACAGCCCCTCGTTGAGCTTCGCAATCGCCTCCTCGATCCGTGCTGTTTCTTCCTTGACGCGGGCAGCCTGTTTGCCGCCAACTTCGCCTTTCAACTTGGCCGCCTCTTCTTTCAGCTTCGCTGCCTCCGCAAGCAGGCGGGCTGGCTCTTCGTCGGCCAACCGGGCGGATTCATCATCGGAAATCCCTTCCCCGGAAACGCGGATGGGGAAGCGATTCCGTAGGTCTTGACGCAGTTCGCTCACGGCAAACGTGTCGCCGCCGCCAACCACGCCTTTGATCAGCGACTTCAATGACCTGTCGTCGCCAATCTGATCGGGACGGATCGTCTTTTCGCCGTCGCTGCCGCTGGAGACCCGGCTAAGCTCTTCCTGGACCTTCGCTCCGCGGTTGGCCAGATCGGCGAGCTTATCGTCGTTGCCCTGCGACTCGGCTTTGTCGAATTCGCTGGCCAGCTTTCTCAACTCCTGGCCGAGTTGCTTGGCGTACAGGCGATTGTGCCACTTGGCGATCAACCGCTTGACCACCTCCGGCGTATTCTCGATGAAACCCGGACCAGGGAGAAACAGGTGCTGCACTTTGGAACTAATTGGATCGCTCTCGCAGAACGGCTCCTTGGCTCCGCAACCCGGATCGATGAAAACTAATTCAGGCTCGATGATGTCGCCCAGTTTGGGGAACGGGTTGTAGCGCTGCCAAACGACTTTTTCCGTGCCGCGCGAGGGCTGCCGGCCGGCCATGGGATTGAATTCTTCGCCGTCGCCGCCGTCGCTGAAATCGATCCCCAGCAATCGCCAGAGAGCACGAATATCGCCTTTTTCCTGGTTCTCGCGGCCATAGCCCATCATCGGGTTCTGTTGCGGCATCCGCGGCTGGTAGGTGCCGGGGACTCCCCGCACCCAGTAGGGAAAGAAAAAGGGATCCTCAAAGATAACGGTCGGCTGGCCCGCACGAACGGCGGCAACAAAACTGTCCATCTCCTTCGGTCCCATGGCAGAAGGCTGGATTGCCAACAGGACGTCGTAACGCTTCTCGGTTTCGCCCGCTTTGCGCGGCGCGGAAAGATCGGCCGGACTGACCTGCACGACCTCATACTGCTTTTTCAACTCTTCAATCAGTTGCCACGAGGGTGACATTCCCATCTGGCTGAAGTTGCCGAAAACGTGCGCGTCGGTCTCCAGCACGCCAATCCGCTTCCGCTTCTGCCGCGTGACCGTGCAAAGCGATCGGACCAACTCATATTCCGCGGGCAGGCCGCGCTCGACAAAGGGGAGAATCACCTTTTCCAGTCCGCAAGTAAAGGCCACGCCCAGGAAGACGCTGTCTCTCTTGTAGGTGCCGCCGCGGTTGTCGATCACTTCCTTGGGAACGATGCTGAAGCGGGTCTTGGCCACTTCCGCCAGCGGGTCGGCGCGCGTCATCTCATTGATTTCCAATTCCACCATGTCGCCACCCATGACCTTGAACTCTCGCAGGACCGTCAAGAGGTTGATGCGAGTCTGGATATACGATTCAGGCACCTCGGCGCTGATGAAGGCGTCGATCCGCACAGGCCCTTGCACCTTGAGCTTGTCGAAGGTTTCCCTCAGGGAGGCGAGTTTTTTGGCCTCTTCGGAAAGCGGGACCGCCGGCGCGTCAGCCGCTTTGACCTCCGGCTTCTTCTCGTCGGCCTTCTTTTCGCTATCTTTCTTCTCGCTATCTTTCTTCTCCTCGGCCTTCACGACCGACTTGCCGTCAGGGCCTTTTGCGTCGCTCGATGTCTTGGCAGACGCTTGCGCCTTCGCATCGCCGCTCTTCTTCTCGGCTTCCTTCTTCTTTTGCGAATCTTCTTGTTTCTTCACGACCTCTTCCAGTTTGGCAATCTGGGGCTGGAGTTTGCCGGCCTCGAGATAGTCGGCATTGAGTTCCTTGACCAGTTTCGTCGTATAGGGCGATAAGGAACTGAGTTGCTCGCTCGTTACGTCGGATCGTAGATCGTGATTCTGAACGAAGAACACTGCAGCCACGACGATTGCCACGAGAGCCAGAGTTCGGACGAGAAAGTGGCCGCTTTGCACCGTGGAGTCGTCGCCGCGGGCCCAATTCCGCCGGCCGATCAGCACCATGCAGACGTAGAGCATGACCGCGGCGATCGAGAGAAAGTAGACGATTCCGGAAAGGCCGAGAATTCCCCGGCCAAACTCCTGGCACTGGCCGCCCAGGCTCCACTGCCGCACCGCCCCGGCCAGCCTGTGGCTCAGCACCGGAATAATATCGACGCGGGCCATGAGAACCAGAGGAGCGTTGAACAACGCCCCGAGGATGTAGGCCACGGTCAGGTTCCGCGTCAGAAATGAGGCCACCATGCCGATCGCCAGCATCGCCAAGCCCAGCAGCCAGTAGCCAAAGTGCGTGCAGAGATACATACCCACATCCGGATTACCCAACTGGCTGAGTACCACGAAGTTGCTCACCAGCGAAATCAACAGCGCAACAGTGTAAATCGCCACGGCGGCGAGATACTTGCCCAGCACGATATCGAAGTCGGTCGCCGGAATCGTGAGCAACAGCTCGTCGGTCCCCTGCCGGGTCTCATCCGCCCAGACGCTCATCGTAATAGCCGGCACGAAGAACAACATGATGAACGAAAAGAACTTGTTCAGTTGGTCCAGGTTCGCCAGGTTGGCGTTGAAAAAGTCGTCTGGCCAAAATGCCGCAATCGCGCTTAAAAACACGAACACGCAGATAAATACGTAGCCCGTGGGATTGGCGAAATAGCTGAAAAAGTTCCGCTTGAATACTGCCGTCAACACGCTGGTGTTCATAGGGATTACCGAAAGGGAAGTTGCTTGGTGCGTATTGTTTGTAGGGGAAATCGAATATCCGCAAACCGCTCGCGGCTTCACAGTTTTTCCGGAGCGTCAGACCGTACTGGTCAACTGCCGGAAATGTTCATCCAACGGGCGGCCGTCCTTGGTCAGATCGGCGATCGTGCCGTCGTAGATCAGCCGCCCTTCGTCGATGAACAGTACGCGGCTGGCCATGGCATGGACTTCCTGTAGGATGTGCGTGGAAAGCAGGATGGTCTTGTTCTGGCCGAGCTTGCGGATGGTTTCTCGCACCTCGTGGATCTGGTTGGGATCCAAGCCGGCCGTCGGTTCGTCCATGATCAGCACGTCAGGTTCGTGCAGCAGCACGTGGGCCATGCCAACCCGCTGCCGATAGCCCCGCGAGAGCTTGCCGATCGGCTTGCCGATCACTGCGCTTAAGGCACACAGTTCGATCACGGCGTCAATCCGCTCGCGCTTCCGCTGGCCGGTCAGGCCGCGGGCATCGGCGAAGAAATTCAATAAATCACGAGGCGACATATCGGGGTAGAGCGGGCCGTTTTCCGGCAAGTAGCCCAGCCTAGTCGCGCCCTCCAGGCGATCGGTCGCCATGTCGTGGCCAGCTATGAGGGCCTCCCCGGCCGATGGCGCCAGGTAGCCGGTCAACAACTTCATGGTTGTGCTCTTGCCGGCGCCATTAGGCCCCAAGAACGCCACCACTTCACCCTTGCGGATTTGGAAGCTGACATTCTGGATGGCCGCAAAACTGCCGTAATACTTCGACAGTCCCCGGGCTTCAATCATGGCGGGAGCCGACGCATCGGTCATAGCAATACTCCATGGGCAACTCTCACTCGCGTGAAAGCTCCCGAAGGGGGGTGTGAATCAAAAAGTCCTAGTATACCACGAGCGGAGCCTAGAGCCAATCCCCCCCAGGGATATGACTGTACGTGGCTCAATTCTAGTAGGGTGGGACCAGCGAACTTGCGAGCGCAGCCTCACCTCTTACTTTGCTTAATTATGTTTACCGTGGTTTGCACACTGAAAAAGTCCCTGTTTTCCGAACCCGAGCAACCCTACCACCAGATAGAGTGGAAAAGGCGACTTTTGTGCCACCATGGGCGTGCCAGACGATGTCGATTTTTTGAGTTTTTCAGCCATTTTTGCCACCATTGGTGTAGCTAGTATTATTCGCACGAGTTAATGGCACCCACGAAAACAGGGAGAATAACGAAGCAACAACTCCTTTAGCTATACTAATACAACTTGTTTAGGGCAGCCCATTATCCGAACCATTTTGCACATTCCGGACCATTTCCGTCTCATTTCCGTCTCATTTCCGTCCCGCTGCGTCACCTATAACTCCCCTTCTCTCCTTCCGGGAGAGGGGCAGGGGGTGAGGGTTTTTCTATCCCACCATTACACAATACGCAGCCAAAGCGCATCACGGCTATTTATTAATTCGGGGGAATTCAGTGGGCAATTCGGGATACAATACCCCTCGCTACGGTAAGTATTTTACCCTACGTCGAGCTAGCAGCGACGGCAGGCCGTAGGGTGCGTGGAGCGAACCGGCTGGGAAATTGTGGGTTACGCGCGGAGTCGAACTCTGGGAACACTTACCCATGCTCGAGATCGGTTCGCGTAACGCACCATTTCGACCAGGAGCGACGCGGACCGCCTGCATTTTCTGGCACATCTAGTCTTGCTAACCTTGGCATTTTGGGAATCTCCTGGTCGGGCGTTGTTACCAGTGCGGCCAACTGTGGTGTACGGAGTGCCGCAGACTGCTGGAGCGTTTTTTTGCTTTTATAAGTGTTTGCTACCAGGTCAAGTGGTGATACAATAGGGCAAGTAGCGGTTGTACCGTTTTGCGGCGGGTCAGCGGTAATATCGGGGAAGCAGGATGCACATAAGATTCTACCGCGATCCCGATACGGGCGAACCGCACATTTTCAATCACGGCATAACGGAAGCGGAGGTCTCTCGCGTACTTCATCGTCCGGGCGAAGACTTGCCGGCGGCCGACGGGGCACGCATGGCGTTGGGACAGACGGCCGCAGGCAGGTATCTCCGAGTAATATACGTTCCCGATCCTGAACCAGACAGCGTGTTTGTTGTGACGGCGTATGAGTTGCAGGGAAAGCCGCTGACCGCATACCGCCGCCGCCAAAGGAGGAGACGCCCATGAATGAAGAAAAATTTCCGCCTGGCTGGGATGCCGAGCGTGTCCGGCTGCTGATCGCCAATTACGATGCTCTCGACGAAGAGCAACAGGTTGCCGAGGATGAAGCCGCCCAAGGGCAGCCGAGTCAAACGACGGTCGTGGTGCCGATCGAGTTCATGCCCGCCATTCGACAGATGTTCGCCCACAAGGGCAGGAGTTGACCCAAAAAAATCGTTCTGACCCCTTTTCGTCCTGACCCCTTTTCGTCCCCTGACCCCTTTTCGTCCCCTGACGTTTCCAAGCATGAGTCCTACGACCTTCGGTGCGAACGCGCCGACGAGACCCTTCGAGTGGAAGTGAAGGGCACCCAGAACACGGGCCACGAAATCTTGCTCACGCCTGGGGAGGTACGACTGGCTCGCAAGGCAGCGCCCCATACCGCCTTGTTCGTCTTGCATTCTGTCATCGTGACTGAAAGTGGCGGCAAAACGCTGGCATCGGGTGGAATACCTCGCATTATCAAGCCGTGGAATCCCACCAAGGCAATGCTGAAACCGTCAGCCTGTTTTTGCAAGCTTCCCCCGCAATGAGCCGAAGGACATCTGCCAGTTCAATTGCAGCGAGTGACTCGGCAGCATGGTTTCCGGCTCCGAGATGGGCCGCACCGAGATTTGGTTCGATCTTCCGATGTCGCGGCTTTGGTGTCCAAGAGACTCTCCGCAACATCGGTTTCGTCGTGCAAATGCTTGTGGAAAATATCGTAAGTGGCCTTGCGGTTGCGGTCAGGTATCGGGGGAGACCAGGGCAGCGCCTCATCGTAGGTGAATGCAATTGCCGAAGGTGACGCTTTCACAGCTTTTGCACGCTTCGCCTCGTAAACCTTGACCACCTGATGCGCTAACTCTCGTTCCAGTGGTTCTGCTTTGGAGCGAATCTTGCTACAGAGACGCCCCTCAAGCGTTCTGCCATCAGCTTTCAGCGCGAATTGCTTGACCAAAGGGAAATCAGTCGGATGGTTGTTCCACACAAGGACCGGCGCTTCATTGTACTTAAAAGGCATCTGCGGTGGTCTTGTCGTCTTCCAAGTTACCTCGCTAAACCGAATCCCCTTCCCCTGCTCATATTTCTTCCACTTCTTCACATCCAAAATAGGTGGCGTGAGGAACACTAGCCGCGAACCACGCTTTCCTCCTTGGACAAACGCTAACCGCGCGCCTATAAGCTTTTCGGCGTGGCTCGGATGCAAGAGGTTCTTGCAATGGCAGGTGGTGCATCCAAAGCTTCCGAACTCGTAAAAGGGATCGCTTCGCCGTTCGTTTGGGTCTTTGCTGGCACTGTTCGGTCGGCGTAAGTGGACGAAATATACTGGCTCAGTCATATCAGTTGCTCCTGGCGATGGATTAAGTGCCTTGCTTCTTGACTGTAATGTGACGAGAGGTGGTCGGGGGACCGCACGCTCGCCCCAACGATCTCACGAAGTCAGCAGATTGCGCCGTGAAAGCTGGCGCGACCCACCTTGGCGGCGAACGCTGAATTGAGACTTTTCCACCGAAGTCACCGAACACCTTACGCATCGCCGGGGAAAGAATCTTCAGTGGCTTGCCCGCCTCGTCCTTGCCATAGACGCTAATCTGAACCGCCTTGTCCAGCAAACGGCTATTTGTGGTGCCCTTCACCAGTACGAGCGATTCCTTCTGCCGGTTGAAGACGCGACGATGCCGGACGTGGAAATTGCGAGAGAACAGCAGGTCCAATTCAGACTTGGTAAATTCGGTTGCCCTTCCCGCTCGCTCTACCTCAAAGAACCCCATGAGGTAAAGGGCCGGAGCGGATTGAAAGCCCCATCCCTCCAAACCGCAGTAGAAAACGAGCAAATCGCCGGGCTGTAGGTGCCGCAACCCGGCCTTTGGCGTGGTGGGATCGCCGTAGGTAAAAGATTCAAACTCCGGGTCAATGTGCATCGGCTGATCGGACATGCGATTTCGCATGGACGGGGGGAAGTATTCGATCAGATTCCGCCCATGCCTCCCCGCCGTTGTGCCGTAGGTTCGTTCGTCAATGTCGTGTCCATCAGGGATCGGGAGATACTCGAACGTCCTATTAGCGAAAAGAGGACCGTGAATGCCGCCGGAGCCAGTATCAATGCCGATTCGTAGAAGGACGACATTCATTTGGTACGCCCCTGCCGGATCTTCTTTCCCAAGAGCCGACCAAGCTCCGCCTTCTTCTCCTTAAACCGGCGATTCACCAACTCCGCGAACTCCGGGGCCAGATTGTAAATGTCGCCAACGTGTTTGTAGACATCCTAGGGCACCTTCAGGCGACCAGATTCGTCAAATTCCGTTTTGTGGCGAAGGTGGTGAAGCCGAAAACGGCCAAAGATTTCGGCATCGTCGGGTTCAATCAGCACGTAATTGTTCGTCAGAATCTCAACAATGCGTTCCGAATTCTCGCTGGCTATCGCAAAATAAAGAATAGGAATTAAGAATAGGAATTATGATTCTCTGAAGCTCTGAGTCTATCTAGTGCATATTGGCAAGTCAAGGGGGGGCCATGCGGGTGTCGGAGCAAAATAGAAATGTCACAGGGTATGGCAAGATAGAAGTGTCACATTGGGGTGGCGGCCCCGCGCGGCTTTGGTTCGCTGCGCTCACCAAAGCCGCGCGGGGCCGCCACCCCAGCCGAAAAGCTCTCAGCCCAGGAAGGGACGC
>Ga0118677_10001103_pt1 | contig 57889 bp, 29 predicted proteins | sample AliMusrvi5mmetaG_FD_86154 | JGI IMG/M metagenome (GOLD analysis project Ga0118677, IMG submission 86154)
CAGGATATCGAGCCGGTAGTTGAGCTGCATGATAAAGATCGCGATGGCGTTCACCAGGCCCAGTTTTACCATGCTTTTCATGATCCCCTCGTGGTATTTCCAGGTAATGTTGTACCGAAACTGCACGATGATAATGCGGTAGGTGATGAAAAACATGATGAAGTTGGCCAGGGCTATGGAGATGAATGCCCCCAGGACCGACATCTTCAGCCCCCACACAAAAAGGATGGTGAGCAAAAGGGTCATGATCGTCGGACCGGCATTGATGATGCTCGCCCTTTTAATGTCCTCCTTTCCCAGGAAAACGCCCCCTGCAAAGACATTCGTAAGCAGGAGCGGGATGGTGAGCAGGACAAGGACAATGATGAGCGGATCGAATGGCTGGCTTTCGGAAAAGAAATAGACAAACCCGCAGATGATGATGCTCAGGGCGCTGGTCCACAGGAGTAACAGGAAAAGCGCAGAGATGATATGGTCTTCGGGCAGGATCTTATTGCCGATATGGTAAATGGCACTGCGGCGGATTCCAAGCTGCGTGAACCCGATCACCATGACAGGAACGACAATGATGGCCGAATAGAGACCAAACCCTGCTGCACCAAGCAACCGGGTAAGGATGACCCCTATCGCAAGGTTGCAGAACGTCACCATCAGGTTGCTGCCCAGGATGCTGAGGATGTCGCGCAGGTAGGTTCTTTTCGCCAATCGTCGGGGAATAAAAAAATGCTGTAATTTCGTAGCAAATTTAGGTGAATAATTTCATTATGCAGATTCCTTTTAACAAGCCTTTTATTCCCTGGTACTCATTCATGCACCTGATCCGGGGAGCCTGGTCGGGGACAATTGCAGGCAATGGAATGTATACTAAAAAATGCCATGCTTTTTTCGAAGAACGGTTTGGATTTACGAAGGTGCTGATGACCACTTCTTGCAGCGATGCACTCGAAATGGCAGCCCTTCTTTGCAGGATTGAACCCGGCGACGAGGTGATCATGCCCTCGTTTACCTTCATGTCTACTGCCAATGCTTTCCTGGTAAGAGGAGCAAGGGTAGTATTCGCCGACACGCTTGCGGATGTTCCTAATATTGACCCGGCTGAGATTGAAAGACTGGTTACCCCGAAAACAAAGGCAATTGTAGTGGTTCACTACAGTGGTGTGGCATGCGACATGGATCGCATCATGGATATCGCACACCGCAAAGGGTTATTTGTGGTTGAAGATGCCGCCCACGCCATCGATTCCTGTTACCGGGGAAAGCCCCTGGGGTCGATCGGACATTTCGGAACATTTTCTTTTCACGAAACCAAGAACATCATCGCCGGCGAAGGTGGTTTGCTGATCGTGAACGACGGCCAATTTGCAAAACGGGCAGAGATCATCTGGGAAAAGGGAACCAACCGCGCAGCCTTCTATCGCGGTGAAATTGATAAGTATGGATGGGTGGATATCGGTTCTTCTTTCCTTCCTTCTGATTCGGTAGCCGCATTTTTATTCACGCAGATTATGCAGTTTGATAAAATACAGACCCGCCGGAAAAAAGTCTGGCAGAATTATCATGCACTGCTTAAGCCGCTTGAACTGAAAGGATACCTGAAATGCCCGGTTGTCCCTGATTTCGCCACGGTGAACGGCAACCTTTTTTATATTACCGTCCCTTCCGGTGAGACCAGGGACAACCTGATTGCATTCCTGAGAACACAGGGCATCAGTGCGCTCTTTCACTACCAGCCGCTCCATTCCAGTCAGTATTTCATCGATAAGCACGATGGCAGGGTCCTTCCCAACACCGACCGGTTCGCCTCCACCATCCTGCGCCTTCCCTTCTACAACTCGCTTCGGAAAAGAGGGGTAGCGCAGGTGGCCGGCAAAATCAACGAATATTTCCGGGTCAATGGTTCCAGGTGAGAAATCCTGGTATTAAAAGAGACCCTCAACAGACAGGTACCTTTCGCCGGTATCATAATTGAAGGTGAGAATTTTAGCTCCCTGCGGAATTTCAGAAATCTTTTTCGCAACAGCTGCAAGCGAAGCTCCTGTTGAGATCCCGCCGAAAATTCCCTCCTGCAGCGCCAGTTTTCGCGCAAATTCAAAAGCCTCCTCTTTCCCGACCTGGATTACACCGTCAATCAGATCCGGCCTGTATATCCCCGGAACAAACCCGGCCCCGATTCCCTGCAATGGGTGCGGACCGGCCGCCCCGCCGCTTAACACCGGCGAAAGCTGCGGCTCGACAGCAAATACTTTCAGGTCTTTAAATTTCGCTTTCAATATTTCCGCGACACCGGTGATGTGCCCGCCCGTACCAACTCCTGTTATGATATAGTCGAGTCCGTCAGGGAAATCATTCAATATCTCCTGTGCGGTGGTTCTCTTATGCACCTCTACGTTGGCCGGGTTATTGAATTGCTGCGGCACCCATGAACCGGGTGTTGCTTCAGCCAGTTCGGTGGCCCTTGCAATAGCGCCTTTCATGCCTTTCTCCCTGGGTGTCAGCTCAAATTCAGCGCCATAGATTGACATTAATTTCCTGCGTTCAATGCTCATTGATTCGGGCATGACCAGGATGATCTTATAGCCTTTCACCGCAGCTACCAGGGCCAGGCCAACACCTGTGTTGCCCGAAGTCGGCTCGATGATGATGCTGTTTGCCGTTAGCAACCCTTTTTTCTCGGCATCTTCGATCATGGCCAGCGCAATCCTGTCCTTGATGCTGTTGCCGGGGTTGCTTCTTTCCACCTTAATCCATACTTCATGTGTTTGACCAAAAAGTTTATTGATCCTGACATGCGGGGTGTTCCCGATGGTTTCTAAAATGTTGTTTGCTTTCATGGTTTCTGGTTTTTAGTTAAATGACGAAATTTAATGGTTCAGGAAAATTCGAATTATTCTTGATGATGATCTCGCTTTTATGAAAAACAAGGGAATTTGAAGGAATGGACTGTGTGATCCACACATTCCCTCCGATTACGGAGTCGTTTCCAATGAGGGTATTTCCACCTAAAATAGTGGCATTGGCATAAATAACAACCCTTTCGCCGATGGTCGGATGCCTTTTGGTCTCAGCATGATCCCTGTTTACACTTAAAGCCCCAAGAGTGACACCCTGGTATATTTTTACATCATTTCCGATGTTGCAGGTCTCGCCAATAACCACGCCTGTGCCGTGGTCGATCAGGAACCGCGTCCCGATCATGGCAGCCGGGTGGATGTCGATGCCTGTTTTAAAATGAGCGTACTCCGACAACAACCGCGGAATTACCGGAACTTCGTATGTCCATAATTCATGTGCGATCCGGTAGATCGAAATGGCATAAAAACCAGGATAGGCCAGCAGAACTTCATGGATTGATTTAGCCGCGGGATCTGCATTGTACATGGTTTCCAGGTCACTCTTCAGCACACAGTGAATATCAGCAAGCCGGTCGAAAAATGAGGCAACCTGTTTGGGTGTATTTTCACCGGCAGATCGCACCTGTGTTAAGAACAGCAGCAATTCCGACTTCAGGTCCAGCTCTTTTTCAATAAAAACTTCCTCATCGGCATATTGAGGATGGATACAAAAAAGCCATTGGAAAATTTCGTCGGCCCATCGGCCCAATCTCTCCCTGTCCAGAGAAAGTGTTAAATAGGCTGCATTGCTTTCAAAAATCGTATGGGCACTTTTATTTCCGGTTTCCTTGTCAGACTTTTTCATGTGATCGGTTTATATTTGAATGAATAACTCTTTTTTAATGCAGGAAAAAAGCCCTTTCGCTTCTGGCTGGAGGGCTTTTAAATAAAAAAAGCTCCCCGTGACCGGGGAGCTTTATACCTGCTATAAATATTCTATTAGAAACAGCTCTCCCGGGTTTAAATGCAACAGCTACAACACAACATAGTGTCGCTAATGGCATTTAAAACAGAATGAGCATGATGGATCATTGGTTCAATTTTGAAACGCAAAAATACAGATTTTTCATTTACAATTGCAATTAGATGCAAATTTTTCCTTATTTGATCCGGATAAAAACATTTTATCTCTTCCATTCGGGCAATCTTCCCGGTGTTACCGGGGCTCCCAGGATCTCCATCGCCTTTTCCAGTTGGGGAATGTCAACTTCACCAATGTGTTTGATTTGATCGTAAACGGGCGGAAATTCAGCTTCGAGGATTGCATAGGCATCTTTTTGTATTTGCGACGGGTCGCCCGTTGATGACCAGCTGATCCAGCTGAGTTTTCCAAGTCGTGTATTCAGCGGCACAGGCGCGGGAGGGTTCTCTTCTTCGCTGGGCCTTCCGATATTGCGGTTGAATTTCACATTGAGGATCTCATCAAGCTGAAGCTGCACCTCACGGGTTTTCTTCATCAGTTCAGGACTTGCAGCAGGGGTGCTGTTCAATGCCTGGAGGATGCTTGAGACACGTCTGTTCAGGGTTTCAGCATAATTTTCCGTTCCCTGCATCACACGGGTGAGTTCGGCAATTTTCTGATGGAAACTGACCATGGCGCTGCGATCGGTTGCAGGCAAGGTGGTATTGTTCAGAACGATGGCGTTGAATTCAACAGGTCCGGCAAGCGGCCTGGTCTCTCCATCAGCGGTGAGGGTCATGCTCACCTTGTATTTTCCGGGCATAGCCAGTACCCCGCTGCCATTATCACCCAACGGGTCGAACTTGTCGGTTTCCACGATCCGGGTTGACTGGTACCTCAGGTCCCAGTTGATGCGGTTGATTCCCTTGGAGGGGCTTTTTCGTATGATCCGCACCGGGGATCCACTGGCGTCGGTTACTGTGAAGGTGAGGAAAGGGTCGATCGCCAGTTTTTCAGCACGCAGGTCGGCTTCCGATGGTTGCGGGATCCGTTCCCCTTTTTTGAACAATTCGGCTTCCTTTTCCTTCCGAAGGTCTTTTTTAGTCTTGGGAACCTCCTTGATGAAATACGTGAACACGGCACCGAAATCGGGGTTCTTGGCCACGAATACCGTTGATCCCTGTGAGCCTTTGGTGTCGGTCGGGAGGTACATGAGGGCATCCTTCACCGGGAAAATATATCCGTTTTGATCGAGATTCTCCTTTTTCAGGTTTCGCAGCGGGGTCAGATCATCAAGGATATAGAATCCCCGGCCGAACGTGGCAATCACCAGGTCGTTTTCACGCTTCTGTATAGTCATATCTTTTACGCACACCGATGGTAGACCCGCTTTCAGCTGAATCCAGTTTTTGCCGCCGTCAATGGTGAAATAAACACCGAATTCTGTTCCTGCGAAAAGAAGGTCGGCGTTGACAACATCCTGGAGGATGGTGTGCACGGTCCCGTTTTCGGGCAGGTTCCCTGAAATGGATTTCCAGGTTTTGCCCTTGTCGGAACTTTTAAGAAGGTAAGGTTTGAAATCGTCGCGCAGGATGTTGTCAAACGAGGCGAATACCTCGTTTTCATCAAAACGCGAGGCGAAAATATCACTGACATAGGTGTTTTCCGGGATCCCGGGGAACTTGTCAAGTTTAGTCCATGTTTTTGCATCTTCCGAAACCTGGATCAGGCCATCATCGGTCCCTGCAAACAGGAGGTTTTCCTTCAGGGGCGATTCATCAAAAGAAATTATGGTTCCATAGAGCGAGGTGGAGATGTCTTTCTGCACGGCATCGACCGACCAGTATTTCCCCATTACCGGCCATGTGTTGCGGTCGATTTTTGCTGTCAGGTCATCGCTGATCACCTGCCACGTATTTCCGCGGTCATCGCTGCGAAAAACTTTGTTGGCCGTGGTATACAGGCGGGTGGGTGAATGGGGGCTGATGATGAGCGGGGTGTTCCAGTTCCATTTATAGCTATCTTCGCCTTTCCTTGGCTCGGGCCTGATGTCGACAGCCTCCTGGCTTTTACGGTCGTAGCGGACCATGCCGCCATATTGAGATTCGGCATATACAATGTTGGGATCAACCGGGTCGATCTGTGACCAGAATCCATCGCCGCCGTTGGTGTTGAACCAATCGTCGGTGAGCACCCCTGCACCCGCTGTGCTTCGCGAAGGTCCGCCCATGCTGTTATTATCCTGGGTGCCTCCGTAAACATAATAAAACGGTGTGGAATTGTCGACCTGCACGCGGTAAAACTGAACAATTGGCAGGTTCGATTTGAAAATAAACTCCTTGCCGCCATCAAAAGTTTCATAGGCGCCTCCATCGCTGCCGATGAAGAAATGTTTGGTATCGGAGGGATCAATCCACATGGCATGGTCGTCGACATGGCGTTTGTTGTTGCCGACCGGCCGCCATGTTTTCCCCCCATCTTCGGTGACCTGTGAAACGGTTTCGGTTGAATATACCTTGTTTACATCTTTCGGGTCGCAGTAAATTTCGTTGTAATACTGCCCCTGTGCCGAATGGTCGCTCATCTTCTGCCACGATGCCCCGCGGTCGTTGCTGCGGTAAAACCCCTTTGCGTCGGGGGTCGATTCGATGATGGCATATACCACATCGGGATTTGCGGGGGAGATGGCCAGTCCGATGCCACCCATGTCGGCCCCGGGAAGGCCTGAAGTCAGTTTATCCCATGTTTCACCGGCATTGGTTGATTTATAGATGGCTGTTTCAGGTCCGCCGCCGATTTTGGTAAACACGTGGCGCCGGCGTTGTTCCGACGAGGCGTAGAGTACATCCGGGTTCCGGGGATCCATGATCACGTTGTTCACACCGGTATTCTCGCTGATCTCCAGGATTTTTTTCCAGGTTTTCCCGCCGTCGGTCGTTTTGTAAAGACCCCTGTCTCCGCCCGGTCCCCACACAGAACCTTCGGCTGCGACGTAAACCACCTCTGAATTGCGCGGATCTACCACGATCATCCCGATCTGGCGGGAATCTTTCAACCCCATGTTTTTCCAGCTCTTTCCGTCGTCGGAACTCTTGTAAACCCCGTTCCCGTAACCAAGCGAACGCTGATGGTTGTTCTCTCCGGTGCCTACCCAAACAACGTTGGTGTTATTCGGGTCGATGACAATGCATCCGATGGAATAGGCTCCGTTGTTGTCGAAAACCGGGTCAAAGGTGGTTCCGTTGTTGACCGTTTTCCACACATGACCTGAAGCAGCCGCGACAAACCACTCGCTGTGATTTTTAGGGTTCACTGCGAAATCGGCAATACGCCCCGAACAAAAGGCCGGGCCGATGCTGCGGAATTTCAAACCGCTGACAAGGGCTGAATTGTAAACTGAATCTTCTTTGGGTTTATCTTTTTCACCGGATTTATCTTTTGCCTTAGACTTTTCCTTTTCATTTTCACTCACATTTGGGTCGGTTTTATCTTCAGCTTTCGGTTTTACCGCGATCGGTGCTGCTGTTTTGCCGGAGGTTTGGGTTCCGGGTTCCTTTGATTTACCATTGGCCGCTTTGGATGCCGGGGCCGAGGATTTTACCTGTTTTTTTTCTGCAAAACCAGCCGTGGTAAGGCTGAATAAAAGTGCTCCCGAGAGGAGCCATAAGAACAATCGCGATTTCATGGTTCGTTTTTTTATAAGATGAGTGCATCCACTTTTTACCTGGATATTATACATTAGTCGTTAAAAGCAGTTTGATTGTTTCCCTGCCTGGTTTTATGATTCCTTTTTCGGTGATGATCCCGGTAATGAATTTTGCCGGGGTCACATCGAATGCCGGGTTGAAGGCGGAAGAGCCCGGAGAACATACGAGCACGCGGGTGCGCCGGCCGTCATCGGCTATCCCATCCTGGTACAGGACTTCATCCTCGCTCCGTTCTTCGATGGGGATCTGTTTTCCATCGTGACATTGAATGTCAAAAGTCGAAGTCGGGGCAGCGACATAAAAAGGAATGCCGTATTCCTTTGCGGCAATGGCCTTTTCGAGTGTGCCGATTTTATTTGCCACGTCGCCGTTGGCAGCGATGCGGTCGGCACCCACGATCATGAGGTCGATTTTGCCAAGCGACATAAGCCAGGCACCGGCATTGTCGGGAATGATCGCATGGGGTACGCCGGCCTGGTTAAGTTCCCAGGCGGTGAGGCGTGCGCCCTGGCTTCTTGGCCGGGTTTCATCGGCATATACGAAAATTTTCTTTCCCTGCTGATGAGCCAGGTAAACAGGGGATAAGGCTGTGCCATAATCCACAAAAGCAAGCCAGCCCGCGTTGCAGTGGGTCCCTATATTCATCCCGCTGCTGATCAGTTCGTTGCCAAACTCGCCAATCTTCCTTGAATCGGCTGCATCGTGGTCGGCTACCCGGTTGGCAGCTGAAACAGCCGCCGGCCGGGAAGTAAGGGCTGCTGCATAAACCATTTCCACAGCATGAAAAAGGTTCCGGGCGGTGGGACGGGTAGATTCAATTTCGGTTTTTGCTTTGAGCAGAAATGATAGATAATCCCGGTCAGGCGCTTCGAGTGATGCCTGAGCCATGGCAAAACCGGCAATGGCCCCGATGGCACCAGCTCCGCGGACCATCATGGTACTGATGGCGTGACAGCTTTCGGAACAGGTTTTTGCCTCCTGTATGGTGAACTGAAAAGGTAACAGGTTCTGGCCGATGAAAAAAACCGAAGTTCCTTCCATCCAGACAGTGCGATAATCAATGCCGTTGACTTTCATAAGTTAGTTCAAAACAAAGGATAGGGTCCAAAATTAAAAATTAAAAATTGAAATGCATGAAAAATATCGGCAACACCTATTTTTTACAGTCTTGTAACCTGTAAAAAGGTTGAAATGTGAAATAAACTGCTAATTTTGTCATTTATAGCATAGCTGAATAAGTCATAAAAGAAACAACATGAAGACTGAGCAACATATTTTTTCTGAAACCGGAGGGTGGATTAAAAAGGGGGAGCAAAGCCTGGAGAACCTGGCCCAGCTTGTTTTCCTGTTTGGCAATACCAAGTTGCTCAAAGAGCAGCGAAACATCGATTTTGTCAGAAGTGCTTACCCGGGTGCACAAATCGTCGGGTGCTCCACTGCCGGCGAAATCCTCCAGGAAGAGGTTTTTAACGATCACATCATATGTACTGCCGTATGGTTTGAAAAAAGCTCGGTTGAGATCGCATCCGAATATATTGATTCCATGGAAGACAGCTTTATTACCGGCGAAAAACTGGCAGAAAAGCTTGACAAGGAACATCTTGTCCACATCATGATCCTTTCGGAAGGTCTCAATATAAATGGCAGCGAACTCACCAAAGGCATCAATCACAGGTTAAACGACAGGATTCCGGTCACGGGCGGCCTCGCCGGTGATCAGGCCAATTTTGCCGAAACCGTGATTGTACATAACCAGGCAGGTGAAAAAGGCCTGGTGCTGGGCATAGGCTTTTATGGGGAGCATTTACAGGTGGGATACGGATCAATGGGAGGCTGGGATTCGTTTGGAGTTGACAGGGAGGTTACCAGGTCCAGGGGAAATATCCTGTATGAGCTTGACGGGCATCCTGCCCTGGAACTTTATAAACGTTACCTTGGCGACCACTCTGCAAATCTTCCCGCCTCTGCACTGCTGTTTCCGCTGAGCCTCCGTTTGAAAAACTCTGAAACAGCCCTGGTAAGGACCGTATTATCAGTAAATGAAGCTGAGGGGAGCATGGTTTTTGCGGGTGATCTTCCCCAGGGGGAATTTGTACGGCTTATGAAAGCCAATACAGACCGGCTTATCGATGGGGCACTTGGTGCTGCAGAAATGTCGAAGACCAGCCTTCGGAATACCTCTCCCGACCTTGCCATCCTGATCAGTTGTGTAGGCCGGAAACTTGTGTTGAAGCAACGGGTGGAAGAAGAGCTGGAGATTATCCGCGAATCGATCGGAAAAAACGCTGCAATTGCCGGATTTTACTCTTATGGGGAAATATGCCCGATTAAACCGTTCGATCACCATTGTGAACTTCACAATCAAACCATGACCATTACACTGTTTAAAGAAGCTTAACCCCTGTATGATAGTAACCAGTCTCAACAAACTTCTTTTACGCCAGGTCAACCGGCGCTTCGGATCGTATGAAAACATCCCGGATGAGCTGAAAGGTTTTCTGAAGGACATCAACGATACTTACAATAATTTTGAAGATGACACGCAGCTGCTTCAGAGTTCTATTGAAATCAGCTCGCAGGAACTCAGGGATGCCTATCAGAAACAAAGGCATGATGCGGAAACGCAAAAGGAAACCATTCATAAAATACAAGAGGCAATCAATGCGCTTACTCCTGCTGTCCAGGATGGTACGAACGAAAGCGGGTCAGTTCCCTTTGAAAGCAGTTCCCTGTTCGAAGCGCTGATCAAACTGATCGATGAGCGCAAGCAGACGGAGGAAGCCCTGCAGCAAAGCAGTAAAAAATGGGAAGCCATGATTGCCGCATCACCGGATGGGATCGGGATGGCCTCGCTGGACGGCACACTTCAGTTAATGTCGTATAACCTGGCCGTAATGTATGGAAACACGGTCGAGCAAAAAGATGAGTATCTTGGAAAAAAAATCTTTGATTTTATTGATCCCTCCAATCACAAATTCCTGGTTGACAACATTCAAAGATTGGTTTCAGGAGAACACAGCCACAAGATCACTGAATATCTTGCCTTGAGAAAGGACAACAGCAGGTTTTATGTGGAGGTTAATTCCACTCTTCTGTGCGATGCCAGGGGCAACCCGGAGAGCATCCTGTTTGTAGAACGCGATATTACCAAACGCAAACAAACGGAAGAGACACTTCAGAATGAACGTACCCTGTTTCGCACGATCATTGACCTCATCCCGGATGCGGTTTATGTGAAGGACATGGAGGGCCGGAAAATTATCGCCAATCCCAAAGAAGTTCTCTTTGCCGGTAAGAATTCCGAGGATGAAATAATCGGAAGGACCGATTTTCAGCTCCATCCTGAACTCGAAGCAAACCGGGCTTTGGAGGAAGACCAGCTCGTCCTGCAGCAGGGAAAGCCAATTTATGATATTGACGGAACCCTCATTGACCGGGATGGGATATTTCACTGGCTTTTGTGTTCAAAAGTGCCGCTGCGCGACGTGCATGGGCAAATTGTCGGATTGGTTGGCGTTACCCATGACATCACCGAGCAGAAAAAAACGGAAGCAATACTTCTGAAGGCAAAGGAGGAGGCAGATCTTGCCAATAAAGCCAAATCGGAATTTCTTGCCAACATGAGCCACGAAATACGCACCCCGTTGAACGGAGTCATCGGATTCACCGACCTGCTGCGCAAAAGCCCCCTGAATAAAGTTCAACAGCAGTATGCCGACAATGCAAATGCCTCAGGACATACTTTGCTGGGAATCATCAACGACATCCTTGACTTTTCTAAAATAGAGGCAGGGAAAATGGAACTTGATCACATCAGAACGGATATCCTGGAGCTGGCAGAACAGACATCTGACATCATCAAATATCACGCTTCCCAGAAAGGGCTTGAGTTGCTGTTGAATATTCAGCCCGACCTGCCCCGCTTCGCTTTCGCCGATCCGATAAGGCTGAAACAAATCCTGGTGAACCTTTTGGGAAATGCAGTGAAATTCACCATGTCAGGAGAAGTAGAACTGAAGGTCACCTTTGCAAAAAAAGATGAAACCACCGGCGAATTCAGGTTTTCGATCCGCGACACCGGGATCGGGATTAACGAAGAGCAGCAGAAGAACCTGTTTGTCGCATTTACCCAGGCGGATTCGTCCACTACCCGGAAATTTGGCGGTACGGGGCTTGGCCTGACTATTTCGAACATGCTCGCCGAAAAAATGGGAAGTAAAATCGAACTTGTAAGTGAAACAGGCAAGGGGTCGACCTTCTTTTTTACACTTTCAACGGATTACGAAGCTGGAGAAAAAATCGATTCCGGAAGTCTGACAGGTATAAACCGGATACTGGTTGTTGACGACAACGACAACAACCGCATGATCCTTGAGCATACATTTATCAGTTGGGGCATTGAATTCACGGGTGCCGACAGCGGCCAATCCGCGCTTAAGGTCATTGAAGTGTCACCACCGTTTGATGTGATCATCGTCGATTATCACATGCCAGTACTGAGCGGACTCGACACCATCCGGCTGATCCGGGAACAATTGAACCTTTCACCCGAAAAACAGCCTACCATTTTGCTGCACAGCTCCTCGGATGATGCCGCAATTTATGCGGAGTGCAAAAAACTGGGAGTGAAATTTAATCTTACAAAACCTGTAAAATCGCAGGAATTGCTGCAATATCTTAAAACCATCCACAAACAGCCGGCAGCAGTGGTGAGGAAAAGCAAAAAACCAACACCATCTGAAACAGCGGGTATCGTAAGTTATGGTTCGCAGGTGGTATTGATTGCAGAAGATGTAACGTTGAATATGTTGCTGGTTACCACGATAATCAAACAGATCCTTCCGGATGTTACCGTTTTGGAAGCCAAAAACGGGAAAGAGGCATTGAACATGGCCATCCTGGAAAACCCGGATTTAATATTAATGGATGTTCAAATGCCTGAGATGAGTGGTATTGAAGCCACTGTCGGAATTCGAAACCATGAAAAGGTGAAAGGTACGCGGGTTCCGATCGTTGCCTTAACGGCAGGTGCCATTAAAGGTGAAAAGGAACGATGCTTTGAAGCCGGCATGGATAATTTCCTCACCAAACCAATTGACCGCAATGTCCTGCGTAAAATATTGGAAATGTACCTGATGACTTCGATTTAACACCCGTAACGCATCACCCGTCACTTGCCACGCATCACCCGTCACGCGTCACCCTTCACACATCACCACGATTTCACCCTATTCTGTCAAACCCGGTATAAGGCACCAAAACAGCCGGAATATTGATCCCTTCCGGTGTCTGGTTGTTTTCGAGCAAGGCGGCCACGATGCGCGGAAGCGCAAGCGCACTGCCGTTGAGGGTATGGGCGGTTTGCATTTTCCCTGCTTCATCCCTGAACCTCAGTTTGAGCCGGTTCGACTGGAAGGATTCAAAATTGGAGATCGAACTAACCTCCAGCCACCGGGCCTGGGCTGCCGACCATACTTCCATATCGTAGGTGAGCGCAGAGGTGAAACTCATGTCGCCCCCGCAAAGTTTCAACACCCTGAATGGCAGTTCGAGCTTGCGCAGCAACCCTGTCACATAGTTCCGCATCTCTTCAAGGATTTCGTAGGATTGGTCGGGATGGGCGATCTGGACAATTTCCACCTTGTCGAACTGGTGAAGGCGGTTCAGCCCGCGAACATCTTTGCCGTAAGATCCTGCCTCACGACGGAAACAGGCTGAATAGGCAACGTTTTTCACAGGCAGTTCCTGGCTTTTCAGGATGGTGTCGCGGTATATGTTGGTAACCGGCACCTCGGCGGTGGGAATGAGGTAGAGGTCGTCAAGTCCGACGTGGTACATCTGGGAATCCTTGTCGGGGAGTTGTCCCGTGGCGTAAGCGGATGCCGCGTTGACCATATATGGCGGCTGAACTTCAGCATACCCGGCCTTCATCGCCTCATCAAGAAAAAAATTGATCAGGGCACGCTGAAGCCTGGCTCCTTTCCCTTTGTAGAGCGGGAATCCCGCACCGGTAATTTTATTCCCGGTGATGAAATCAATGATGTCATATTGTGTTGTAAGGTCCCAGTGGGGGACTGCTGTTGCGGCTGCCGGAATGATCTCGCCCTCCTGCAAAACCACCAGGTTGTCTTCCGGGGTTTTTCCGGGAGGAACAGTGGGATGGGGGAGGTTCGGTACACGAACCAGGATGTCATCCAGCTCTTTTTTAATGTTTTCAAGTGCAAGGTCAAAATCTTTTCCCTGGATTTTCAGCTCCCCGGTTTTCTCTTTTAACAGGTTGGCCTCGGTAACTTTCCCTGATTGAAACAGCCCTCCGATCTCCTTTGCCATGAGGTTGCTCCGCGACTGTATGTCGTCAAGTTTTTTCTGGGTCTCCCGTCGCAGATTGTCCAGTTCGACGATCCGCCCGATAACTTCAGTTCCATTGAAATTTTTAATCGCAAGACGATCAATGACCTCCTGCGTGTGTTCACGGATAAAATTCAAAGAGAGCATAAAAAAGGTTGTTTACAGAACAAAAATAGTGAAAAACGATCATTCCGGTATGAAAAAACCGGCAGGGATTTTCCCATGCCGGTTTTAAAAGAGTTATAATTGCACGAAGAGTTGTGCAGAAAAACTTTAGTTTGCGGTTTCTTCCATCGGGATGATCGAAACATACGAACGATCACTCCTCTTTTTTCTGAATTCCACAATGCCTTCAATGAGGGCAAAGAGGGTGTGGTCCTTGCCGATCCCGACATTCAGGCCGGGGTTGTGCACTGTTCCGCGTTGCCGCAGGATGATCGAGCCTGGTTTTGCATACTGACCACCATAAATTTTAACGCCTAAACGTTTGCTATGCGATTCGCGGCCGTTGCTTGAACTACCGGCCCCTTTTTTGTGTGCCATACACTATATTATTAATGATTTACGATTTACGATTTACGATTTACGATTTGCGATTTAGATTTCTGCAGGTGTTTCTTCCTTTTCCCTGGCCTTTTTGGCTGTGGTTGCGCCACCCGTACTGATGTTTTCGATCAGTATCTTGCTGAAATCCTGGCGATGTCCTGATTCCTTCTCATATCCTTTGCGACGCTTCTTTTTAAAGATTACAACTTTGTCGCCCCTCACATGGTCAACGATCTGACCCGTGATGCTGCTGCCCGCCACAAGAGGTGCGCCAACACTGATTTTGCCGTCGTTTTCCAACAGCAATACCTGGTCGAATTCAATTTTGGTTCCGGGGTCACCTTCGAGCCGGTGAACAAAGATCTGGTCGTTCTGTTCTACCTTGAACTGCTGACCGGCTATTTCAACGATTGCGTACATGTTTTAATGTATTGATGTTCGTAAATTTGGGAGTGCAAAGTTATAAATATTTTCTTATGAATTTGCCAAAGCTTTAAAAAAATGCATTTTTTGTGTAAGTTTGTAACATTAACAACTATTAACACGTTTAAGCTTACAAATGGTATTATCCGGGTACAGGTCGGTTGGATTTTTTCAGCGGGTGCTGGCAGTTTTTTTTTACCTGCTGACGATCCTGCTTATACCCGGTAAGGTATGCGCCCAATCGAACCCGGTTTCGCAGGCCACTCTACAGGGAATCGTTACCAACGGAGCCAATGGTTTGCCGGTAGTCGGTGCAAAGATAACGGTAAACGGCAAATTCACATGGTCTACTTCGGGCGGGGTTTATTCGTTGTCGCCCGACCAGGCAGGAACGTTTCCCGTTTCATGTTTAAAGGCCGGGTTTGACAATTACGTTTCCCCCCCTATGGTCTTTATACCCGGCATTGTTTCCCAGCTTAATATCCAATTATGGGAAAACCTCAATCCGCCTTCAACTGTTTCCGTTTACCTCGACACGGTTTCACAGCATGTACCCATTGCCTGGAGCGCACCTTCCGGAAGCTACGAACTGTTATATGACGACGGGATCCAGGATAATTTTACCCTTTGGTCATCCCAGGGAAATATGAATGCCCTCAAATTCACACCGGCGGGCTTCCCTGTCAGGATTACAGGGGGGGCCATTCATATCGGCGCCCAGGCCAATTATCCGGCCGGGAGCAACCCGCTGGTGACCTTCCAGGTGCGTATTTATGATGGAACAGGACCGGGAGGAACCCCGGGCAACAGCCTTGCCGGCCCGTTTGACATTATACCGGCGGCCCTGGGCTGGGTTGAATTCACTCTTCCCCTGCCGGTCGTTATGAACAGTGGCGCATTTTTTATTGCCATGGTCCAGGGCGGGAATGCCCCAAATGCGGCGGGGATCGCCATCGATGAGACCACACCTCAGTTCAGGAGTTATTCAAGGTTTGCAAGCGGGGGAGGCCCGTGGTTTCCGGCCGGAGGCAATTTTATGATCCGTGCCCAATGTTCGGGTCCGGGAGGACCGGTTTACCTTGAGGATACCCCTTTATCAGCCGGAATCAGCAACATTTACCGTCTCCGCCAGGGAGAAGAACAAAATCCATCTGTCTGGACCATGGTCGGCTCGGCCACGACATTTTCAACAACCGACAGCAACTGGCTCTCACTGCCCTGCGGCCCCTACCGCTGGGGGGTTAAAACACAATATTCGGGTAATCGCTGGTCGCCGGTTGCATTTTCAAATATCCTCGGAAAGTGCTGGACCGCGCCTGTGAACATACATCTCGACTTAAGCTGTGACAGTTCAAGCCGGGTTGGAACGCCTGTGAAAATGGTCAACCTTGCCTACCCTGATACGGTTTACGCCGCAGTTTTCGATACGGCAGGAACCGTATCGTTTCCAAAGGTATGGAAAGGAACCTACCAGCTGAGTGTCACCAAATTCGGGTATGACACGATTTTCCTGTCAGTACCGGTAGCTTCACCGGTATCACTGGCGCTGACCCTGCTGCAGGTAAAGATTCCTCCGGCAAACCTTGTGGTCAACGACAGCAGCCTCCTGGCCCGTTGGGATGTTCCCCGCTTTGAACAGCGGATCTTCTCGGAAACATGGAGCAGCGGCTCATTGAATACCAATTCCTGGACCCGCGAAGGCGGGGTAAACTGGGATATTTCAACGACTTCCGGAAATCCCTCGCCCTCTGTCATGTTCAACTCCGTGCCACACCAGGCAAATTATTCGCAATCGCTCACCAGTAAAACAATTTCAGGGCAACACTCCACTTTGCTGAAGCTTAGATACGATATCTTTCTGGATAGTTATGGCACAACTACCCTCAACCAGATGGCCGTTGAAATCTGGGATGGGGCAACCTGGCATACTTTAAAGAATTACACCAACGCCGGCGGAGATTTGCCCTGGACCAGTGAGGACCTGGATATTTCGACATACACAAACCTGAATTTCAAACTAAGGTTTAATGCCTCCGGCGGAGATACCCGTGACATCAATAACTGGAATATTGATAACATCGAAGTGACCGGGTCGGAACCTGCGCAGGTGCAGGCAAACTGCATCCTGGGATACTATTTTTATCTTGGGAATGTCATCTCAGGTTATACGACAAACAATGCGTACCTCATTCCGGGGAACCAGGTTCAATACGGACAAACATACAATGCATGTGTCAGGGCGCTTTACGGGAGCGGTTATTCCGAATCTGCCTGCACTACCCTTACCTCTCATTTTCTATACCCTGTTTTAAACCTTCATGGACTCCCCATCGAAAACGCTGCCTATATTGCCTGGGAAAAACCGGTGTCCCAAACGGATACATCATTCGTAACCCCTCCCGGCCTGATTGGGTATTCCCTCTTCCGTGACAACAGTCTGATAGGGACAATCAGCAGTGCAGACTCACTCTCTTTTTACGATTATGGCCTGGAGCCCGGCTATTACCAGTATGGTGTCGCTGCCAGGTATGATCTTACCTCCTATGGTTTTCCCGGCCAGTTTGGACAAAGCCTCCCGGCCGGCCCAATAAACCTCACCATCAACTGGGGACGGCAGCTTCCATTCATGGAATCCTGGAATTCGGGAACCTTTTCATACAATGAATGGCAGTTCAGTCCTTCCGCGGGAAACTGGATCATTGACCCCGGAGAAGGCCTCCCTTCACCGGCAGCCAATTTTAAATGGCAACCCCCCGTAGTGAATTACGACTATTCGCTCCAGAGTCCCCCATTCAATGGTTTACCCTTCAATTGCGCGGCGATCTGGCTTGATTTCGACCTTAAACTGAACGACCGGAACGCTACGGGTACCGAAAAAATGACCGTGGAGGCATATTATAACAATGGCTGGCATAAGAAATCCGAAGTTAAAAATAACGGGAGCATCCCGTGGACAAATTACCATCTCGACATCAGTCCTGCGCGCGGAAAAGGTTTCAGGGTGAGATTCAGGGCTTCCGGACAAAACTCTTCCGAAATCCTGAACTGGTTAATTGATAATGTAAACATTTACCCTGTGTGTTACCCTGCAACCAATCTTGCCGGTGAACAGGCGGGGAATGATGTGAGACTCACCTGGAGCCCACCGGCTTGCTATGGGGGAACTCTTTTAAATGAAGGCTTTGAGGAGGGTTTTTTCCCCCCGCTTCAGTGGGCTATTCAAACCACCAATCCTTCAGCCACATGGTCTCATGCATCAGCCTCTTCTCCGGTGGGAGTTCATAACGGCAGCTTTTCGGCATGGCTCAACTGGGACTACAACCACCAGGATGAATGGCTCATTGCACATAATATTTATGTCAACGGGGACCTGACCTTCTGGAGTTACGCCTTCCAGGGGTCGATGCACCAGGATCACTATTATTTAAAGGTGTCACCCGACCAGGGAGCCACCTGGGATGTTTTGTTGGATCTGTCGGCCCTCCCTCCGTATCCCGGAACCAATGGGGTGAATTCCTGGATTACACCTTATCATGTAAATCTTTCCATGTATGAAGGAGAAACGGTCGACATCGCATGGCATGCGGTGGATGGCGACGGCAATGGTTTGTGGTATCCATGGGCGATTGATGACTGTTCAATTGGTGCCCACGACCACCAGCTGCCTGTTGTGGGATATGATATTTACCGGAAAAGGAACGGAGGAAGCGGTTTTAACAAGATCAATCCCGACCTGGTCACAGATACCGCCTGGCTTGACGAGGGCCTTCCTCTGGGGGAGTACCAGTATTTCATCCAGGCTCAATTTAACGAATGTGAGAATGCCTCGAATTCCGACACTGTTATGGTCGACGTTGTGACCGGGGTGGCGGCGCTGCATGCATCGGCACTATCCGTGTTTCCCAATCCCGTTGCAGATTATTTTACCATTGCGGGTCCGGCGGTACTGGATGAGGTCAGGGTTTATGAGTCGTCCGGGAAACTGGCAGGAGAATGGAACCCAGGGGGTGCGTGTAAATTGACCGTCGATGCACGGTCTCTTCATCCCGGACTTTACCTGCTGTTTGTGCGCATCGGGCGGGAAGCGCAATACATAAAATTAAGCGTCGTGAAATAATTATTAATTAAATTCATCTTGATTCCCGAAAAAATTGTACCTTGCGAACTTATTCGAAATTTGATAAAATGTTGATTTGCAATTTTTTTCCCTATATATATCAATAGAAATATTGATCCCCATATATTTTTAATAAACAACTATCATTATTAACCTAAAATTCAAAACTATGAGAAATGTTACCAAAACGCTGAGAATGTTGATGCTTTTTGCAGTGTCGATGTTTGTCTTCGTTTCCTTTGGGTTTGCACAGCAGACAATGCTGTTGACCGAAAGCTTTGAGTCAGGAACAGGAACAACTCCTCCTGCCGGCTGGGCATTGGAACAGGTTTCAGGAACCACCCTGGGTGTGAACTTTGTAACCACCAGTACCAACCCGACGATTTCAGCTGCCTATGATGGTGTGAGATTTGTCCAGTACAATTCATACGGCATCAGCAGTGGCTCAACCCGTCTGAAGAGGACAGCTGCTGTTTCTACAACGAACAAATCCTTTATCATGGTTGATTTTGCCTGGTTCGAAGATCCTGGTTATACAACCAACAATGACAAAGTTGATGTTCAATGGTCAACCAACGGTACCACCTGGAATACTGCGGCTACTTTCGCCCGCTACAATGCTGTAGCCGGATGGAAAGCGAAAAACGTCGTTCTTCCTGCTGGCGCCAACAACCAGGCTACTCTTTATGTAGCTTTCCAGTTTACCTCTGCATATGGCAACAACTGCGCCATGGACCTGGTACATGTTACAGCCGGCCCTGCCGCACCTCCTGCCATTGTGATCATTGGTACCGGAACAACATCTTCCAACTACCCCTATACAACTTACTGGATGGGTGGCAGAACACAGATGCTTTACACTGCTGCTGAATTGACTGCAGCCGGTGCTACCGCTGGAAACCTCTCCTCCGTAGGGTTTAATGTAATTTCAAACTCCACCCAGCTGATGAATGGCTTCAATGTTAAATTGGGAGCTACTGCACTCACATCATTGTCTGCTGGTTATGTAGCCGGTCTCACCTCCTATTATACCACTGCTTATTCAGTTCCGGGAACAGGTTGGCAAAACATCACCCTTACCACCCCGTTTGTATGGAATGGCACCTCCAACGTGATCGTTGAAATTTGCTATGGAAATACAAGCTATACCAATTATACCACGGTAAATTCAACAACCGTTGCCAATATGACTGCCGGCCACTATGCTGACACCCAGACTGAATGCACCGTTGCTACGAACAATGCCCCAACGGCACGCCCCAACATCGCTTTTGGCGTTCCCCCGATCACTCCCGGCGTTTTGATGGGTTATGTAAAAGATGTAAATACACTGGTCCCGATCGCGGGTGCCATTGTTGTCGTTGGTACAAAAAGAGACACCTCCCGTGCCAACGGAATGTACATTATCTATAACCTCACCGCAGGTTCCGTTACTGCAAACTGTGCCGCTTCCGGTTATATTTCCGGATCAGCCAATGCTACCATTGCCTCAGGTGCTGTGACCAGTCTTGACATCATGATGTCACCAGGTCCCAAAGTTGGCGGTACTGTTACCGATGCTTCAACCGGTAATCCGATTGTAGGTGCAACCATCACCATTGGTACCGGCGCAAGCGCTGTAACCACCCTTTCCATCGCAGGAGGTACTTATATCTCCCCGCTGCTTTCCATCTCAGGTGTACAGCCCATTGTGATCGGCAAGACCGGTTATGATGACTTTACAGGAACCGTAACGCTTGTTCCGAATACAACAGCTGTCCAGAATGCCGCATTGTTACCCACTGCCGTTCAGCCAGGACCTTTCACTGCTGCCCTGAACAACCCTGTTACCCCGACCTCCGTTAACCTTAACTGGGGAGTTCCCCAGGGGATGTACCAGGTTATCTATGATGATGGCACACAGGACAATTTCGCCATCTGGGCCACGGCCAATAACCTCAATGCATTAAAAATCACTCCGCTTGCCTGGCCAGCCAAATTAATTGGCGGCAAGGTGAATCTCGGAACTGCTGCAAATTATCCTTCCAACGCCCTGCCTCTTGCCAAATTCATGATGATGGCTTACAAAGCAGATGGCGCCGGTGGATTACCGGGAACCAAAATTGACAGTGTTGAAGTAACCCCGACCGGTTTTGGCTGGGCCAATTTCTCTTTCAATGTTCCCATCACGATCACTTCGGGCGATTTCTACCTGGTTATGAAACAGGGTGGCATTCCTCCCCATGCAGCCGGCATCGGTGTTGATTTAACCAACACCCAGCTTCGCAGCTATTCAAAATTTGTTACCGGTGGAGCTCCATGGATTCCCGCCGCAGGAAACTTCATGATGCGTGCCATCATGCAGGGTACCGGTGGTCCGATGCTGAGCGACAACCCTACTGCCAACAAGAACCTCATTACCGCAGGTACTCCCAAAGGCCTGATCTATGAAACTCCGGTTGCAACTGTAACAGGTTACGAAGGAAATGCCGACTATTCTCCTTTATCAATGTCATACCAGGTATGGCGACTGAAACAAGGCCAGGAAGGCAACCAGACCCTTTGGACTTCGATCTGGACCGGCAGCGTCAATAACACTGTTGACAATGGCTGGCCTACACTGCCAAACGGACCGTATCTCTGGGCTGTTAAAGCGATCTATACCCCTCCGGGACAGCGTCCTTCCGCACCAACGTTCTCGAACGTGATCGGCAAAGGCTGGACTGCCAACGTAAACGTGTGTGTGTCACTTACCTGTGCCGCCAATCCGAAAGCCGGAACCGTTGTTAAACTGATCAACAGCGATTATCCCGATACAAACTATACCAAAACCAGCGATACATCAGGTTGCGTTCATTTCACCAATGTATGGAAAGGCAATTACACATTGACAGTAATCCGTTTCACATACCCGGTTTATACGCAGAATGTTGTCATCCTTGGCGATGCTTCCTACAACGTCATGTTGCTCCAGAATGCTACCGCTCCTACCAACCTGGCTGTGAACGATCAGAGTCTGCACGCCACCTGGAGTCCCCCGAGGGCCATGGTTTACCAGCTCAACGATGATTTTTCATCGGGCAGCCTGGCAACCAACCAATGGGTTGTGACCGGCGGAACCAACTGGCAGATGTCGACAACCGTCGGAAATCCTGCTCCTTCAGCCTTCTTTAACTGGACACCTACACAATCCAACTACGACCAGTATCTTACCAGTAAATCACTTGCAGGTCTTCATGCCCCGCAGATGAAACTCAAATATGACATCTTTTTGGATAACTATGGTACAACCAATCTGAATACGATGGCTGTTGAGCTCTGGAACGGAACAACCTGGACCGTACTGAAAACCTACGACAATTCAAGTGGTGTGAACATTCCCTGGACTTCTGAAGTATTGGACATCACTTCACAGACCCACAACCCTGCTTTCAAGGTTCGTTTCCATGCAGCCGGTGTAAGTTCAGTAGATATCGACGGATGGTATGTTGACAATGTACAGGTTGTAAGTACCGACGGATCAACCGGTCCGAACCCATGCGTTATCGGGTACAACTTCTACCTGAACAACGTACTGAGCGCCTTCACCCCCGATACGACCTACAACATTCCGCCGAACCAGGTGGTTTATGGCCAGACTTATCAGGCCTGTGTTAAAGCCGTTTACGGAAGTGGTTACAGCCCCCAGATCTGCGTTACTTTTACTGCGCATTTCCTTTACCCAGCACGTGATCTCACTGCAACCGGTATTGAATGCAACGCTTACCTGACCTGGAAGAAACCGGTTACCATGGGCGATTCACCACACGTTCCTGCTTTCGACGGAGCCATCACGCACTCTCAGTCTTTCTCAGGTCGTGCTCCCAAGAGTACAGCGGTTAATGCATCACAAACCGATCAACCCCTCGGATCGAACGCATTTGGAATAAACATGTCAACTTATTCAACCATCAACTTTGATGTAAATAATGTTGGCGGTGCAACAACAATTGCCGCTCTTCCGAATACAACTGATTTCTGGCATGATATGGAAATGCCTGCCAATCAAACTGTTTTTGCATATGCCATCAGGGACGGAAGCGATCACCTTTATAAAGTGGTCAGAGCAACCGGAGCCTTTACGGATCTCGGCAGCATGGGCAATGGTACCACCGATCAAATGCTTGACCTCGCTATCGACGGCAGCAATGGTGATATCTATGGCGTTTCATCCGCTTCGCTCACAACAGATAAACTCTGGAAAATCAATCCGACTGTACCAAGTGCCACTTTGGTTGGACCTACTGTTAACTCAGCTGGTATGATCAGTATGGCCGGTGATAAACTTGGCAACCTCTGGGGCTATGACCTTGTAAACGACAGGTTCTACTCTATCAATAAAACCACAGGTCTTGCCACGATCGTCGGACCTCTTGGATTTGATGCCAATTACGGACAGTGCATGTTCTTCGACGAAACCACCAATGCCGTTACAATGGCTGCCTATAACAATACTGCCGGTGCAGGACAGATCAGGGTGGTCGACGTTACCACGGGTGCTTCCACCTTGTTAAGTTCGACAGCCAACCAGATTGGCGGCGCTACTCTTCCTGTTACTTCAGCAGGTGGCGGCGGTGCAACCCCCGATGGCCTCGTTGGCTACAACATCTATCGTGACGGAGTTTTCATTCACAGGAACCCACACCAGGATTCAATCACTTACTACGACTATAACCGCGATCCGGGAACTTACAAATATGATGTGAAGGCAAGGTATGACCTTACCACCTATGGATTCCCGGGACAGTTTGGTGAATCACTTACCAACACCGCCGGTGAAAAGACCGTTACACTGAACTGCGGTACTCCGCTGCCATTCTTTGAGCCATGGACACCCGGAACATTTACGTTCCAGAACTGGGCGCCAACCGGACATTGGACGATGAATACCGGTATCGGTAATTCAGCCCCGTGCGCCGACTTTACATGGCAGCCTGCCATCGCCAACTACTCACAGGCGCTGACCAGCGAAGTGATCGACGCATCTCCCTGGACCTGCGCTTCCATCTGGCTGGATTTCGACCTGAAACTGATCGACCATAACAACACTGGGAAAGAAAAGCTGACCATCGATCTGTATTACAACAATGCATGGCACCAGAAACTTGAAGTGACCAACAATGGTTCGACAAACTGGGTACCGAAGCATATTGACATCAGCACTGTGAAGGGTAAATCTTTCAGGATGCGTTTTGTTGCCAACGGTGTTAATTCGGCCGATATTCTCCACTGGTATGTTGACAACATTCATGCCTATGGTGTTTGCAAAGCTCCTTCAGCACTCCATGGCGTTCAGTCGCATTTCACAACTACCCTTACCTGGACTGCCCCGAATTGCGGTGGAAGCACTGGTACGATCATGAACTTTGTGTTCGATGATGGTACGGCCGAATCAGGTGTTACCGACAATGGCGAAGTTGCATGGCTGGGTACTGAATTCCCGATCTCAAATGCTTACGACGGTGTTTTGAAGCAATTCAAAATGTACTGGATGGCAAATGCAACCGGTGCTCCTTTCACCATGACCGTTGACGTTTACAGTGCCGCACATGTCCTTCTTGGATCAAGTGCCGGCTTCCAGATGCCAAGCGATGACTGGGTAACTGTAACTGCTCCCGATATTCCTTTCAGTGGCCCGTTCTTTGCCATGGTAAAATGGAATAACAATCCTACCGTAACCAATTACTTCGGTTTTGACAATAACGGACCCAATTCTGCATTGAATCTTGGTTGGTTCAGGGATGCAACGGGCGCATGGGCAAAAATCAACACCCTGCTTCCCACCATCGGATCAGGTTGCTTCATTATTCAGGCTCAGGCCCTCGTTGGCGCTGATAAGAAAGAAGTGACCCTTGTTCCTGGTGCAACATCGAACCCCGGTGCAGCTGTTTTACCTAATCACCTGGTGAATACAACCCGCAACGTTGATACGCATTACTATGGTGTAATGGGTATTGAAACGGATGCAGCTGACAGCAGCGCATTGACCGGATACAATGTTTACCGTACCGCATCAACAGGTATTGCTCCTTACACCGTGCTGAATGCCAGCCCTGTAACAGCTGCTACCTATGTTGATACCTATCCTTCGACACTCGTCAGCGGAACCTTCAAGTACTATGTTACTTCAGTGTACAAGAACTCCGCGACAAACACAACCTTATGCGAATCGTCATCTGATACCATCACCATTACTTTCCCGGCTGTAGGGATGAATGAACTGACCAGTGGCCAGATCATGGTTTATCCTAACCCGGCTACCGAAGTTGTGAATATCAGGAGCGATTTCACCATTACCGGTGTAGATGTGATGAACTTTGTTGGTCAAACGGTTTATACCATCGGCAATGCTGATGCAAAAACCGCGCAGCTCAACGTTACATCATTCAAGGCCGGCGTATACTTCGTGAAGGTTTCGACCTCCGCAGGCATCCGCACCGTGAAAATCACTGTGACCCACTAATCCTTCACCGGATATTCTTCAAAAGGGCTGGCCTCCGGGTCAGCCCTTTTTTTGTGGAATATCGAATGATGAACAAACGAATATCGAATGATGATCGAACGAACATCGAATGACGATCGAATGACGATCGAAGGTAACTTAGAGAAGACTTAGGGAAGACTTAGGGAAGACTTAGAGGAGTCTCAGAGAACAGGCGCCGGGAAAGGGGAAACAGGATGGAACTGTATGTTCCCGACATGACGTTATTGTTGCCTCGGGCAATAAGTTTATACTGCTTAATCGGAATTTTTTAAAAAGGTGAAACGGAATGTTGATAAATTTTTCAAATCGGGGGGTAAGTCCACTCCGAAAACATATATTTTTTTACAAAAATTAAAATTTGTGTTTATCTTTGCAAGGAGATAAAAGAGAATAAAATTATTTTAGGCACTGATATTCAGCAGGGTATGAACCTTGTCTGTATTCGGCTTGTAAATGAACGGGATAATTATGTTGCATGCTTTTCCCTATATATATCAATAAGTTTATTGATACCCTTATATTTATAATTCAATTATTATTAACCTAAATTCATCGCTATGAAAAATGTTACAAAAATGGTCATGATGCTGTTGGTTTTTGCAATGGCTTTTATGATTGCGCCTCAGGCAAGGTCGCAGACCGTTCTGCTGACCGAAAGCTTTGAGAATGGCGGGGCCATCCCCGCTGGCTGGGCTACCGCACAGGTAACCGGGACTACCCTTGGAATTTCCTATATCATGGGCGGTACTGTTGGTTATCCTATTGTTGCTGCTGCCTATAATGGTTCATACTATGTCAGGTACAATTCGTGGTCGATCAGTGGCTCAGGCACCTCTTCAACACGTCTGTTCCGGAACGTCGGTACATCTACCGCAGGTTATGCCGGATCGTCTGTTGATTTCGCTTTTTACCACGACCTTGGCTACACTGGAAATCCTGACAACGTTGCCGTACAATTTTCAACCGACGGTGGGGTTACATGGACAACGGCCGGAACCGCAATTAACCGCTATGACGGTTCAACAGGCTGGAAAATCCATACTGTTACACTTCCACCGGCTGCCGGAAACCAGGCTAACCTGCGAATCGGGTTCCTGTTTACCTCTTTTTACGGAAACGACTGCTATCTTGACTTTGCCCATCTGAATGGGATTGCTTTGGGTACATTGGCCGGAACAGTTACCGCAACCGGTGGCGCTCCCATTGCCAACGCATCTGTTGTTGTGAATGCCCTTCCCGCTGTGCTTACCAATACAAGCGGAGCCTATTCTATTCCGAATCTCAATGCCGGTACCGTAAATGTTACCGTTACTGCAACAGGTTACGTTCCTTACAATGGAACAGCTGTGATCACCGGTGGCGTGACTACGACGCTGAATATCACGATGCTCCTGCCCCCAAAAGCGGGTGGTACTGTAACCGATGCCTCTACTGGTGCACCGATCGTCGGCGCAACGGTTACCATTGGAAGTGTTCCAAATCAAACGGTCTGGCTTACCACCGCGGGCGGTGTCTATCTCACCGGGCTGCTTCCCGTTGTTGGCCCGAATATTCCTATTGTAATCGGTAAAACCGGGTATGATAATTTTACAGGAACAATCACCCTGGCTGCCGGTGCTACTGCTACGCAGGATGCTGCCTTACTGCCAACGGCTGTTCAGCCCGGGCCTTTTACGGCTGTTTTGAACAATCCTACAACGCCTACTGCTGTGAACCTCAACTGGGGAATTCCGCAGGGAATGTACCAGATGATCTATGACGACGGCATTCAGGATAATTTCGCAATATGGGCAACTGCCAACAACCTCAATGCTTTAAAGTTCACCCCGCTGGGATTCCCGGTAAAACTGATTGGTGGCAAAGTTAACCTTGGCATTGCTTCGAATTATCCTACTGGCGCACTTCCCCTTGCCGCTTTCAAAATGATGGCTTATAAAGCCAACGGCACAGGCGGTGTTCCGGGAACCCCGATTGACAGTGTTGTTGTGACCCCGACCGGTTTTGGCTGGGCCGACTTCTCATTTGCAGCTCCCATTACCATCACTTCAGGCGACTTCTACCTGGTGATGAAACAGGGAGGCATTCCACCTCATGCAGCTGGTTTAGGTGTTGATTTAACCAATACCCAGCTCCGCAGTTACTCGAAATTTGTTACCGGTGGCGCCCCCTGGGTTCCTGCCGCAGGGAATTTCATGATGCGTGCCATCCTGCAGGGTGTTGGGGGTCCGGTGTTGAGCGACAATCCAGCCAGCAAGGAACTTATCACTGCCAGTGCAGTAAACGGACTCATCTATGAATCACCGGTTGCCACAGTTACCGGTTACGAAGGTGTTGCCCGTACCGAGCCTTTCGATTGGTCAACCATGCAGAATACAAATTCTGCTCCCCAGGTTGTTCTGCCAACAGCTGCCATGCAGCCTGCAACAGAAGAGGGCGTTGGTTCCGATGTTATTGGTACTACGGTTGTCCCGACGGATGCACCTGCTTCCGTTCTGTATGACAATGGCTCAATGATCACGGGCACAGGTACCGGTTTTGGTGGTGCTGATGAGAGCATGCTCCAGACCCCGCTGAATGGTTACGGAAGTAACATCAACCATGCGATCTATTATCGCGTTGCCGATGATTTTACTGTAACCGGGAATCCATGGGCTGTATCCTCCATTGAATTCTATTCCTATCAGACCCAGCCTACGGCTCCTTTCAACACCACTTCGACGATCACTGCCGGATATATCCGGATTTTGAGTGGTGTTCCCGGCGCACCCGGTACCACGGTTGTATGGGGTGATACAACGACCAACAGACTGACCAGCACTTCATTTACAAATATCTATCGTGTAAGCGTAACGTTGAACCAACAGCGTCCGATCATGAAGGTTGTTTGCAATACCACTGGCCTCAGTCTGCCTGCAGGCACCTACTGGATTGAATTTACGGCTGCCGGTTCTCTTGCTTCAGGCCCATGGACACCTTATGTTGTCATCAACAATACGCCGACAACGGGTAATGCTGTAATTTATACCGGAACAGCTGGCGGCTATACTCCTGTATGGGGCAATGGTACAACCAGCCAATATCAGCAGGGCATTCCTTTCAAAATCAACGGAACCCAGACTACCTCAAGCTCCATGAGCTACCAGGTGTGGAGGCTGAAACAAGGCCAGGAAGGCAACCAAGCCCTCTGGACTTCGATCTGGACCGGGAACACCAACACAACTGTTGACAATGGCTGGCCCACACTGCCAAGCGGACCTTACCGCTGGGCTGTTAAAGCGATCTATTCTCCTCCGGGACAGCGTCCTTCAGCTCCAACGTTCTCGAACGTGATCGGAAAAGGATGGCTTGCCAATGTAAATGTTTGCATCAGCCTTACCTGTGCCGCCAATCCTAAGGCCGGAACAGTGGTTAAACTGACCAACACCGATTATCCTGATACCAACTATACCAAAACCAGCGATACATCAGGTTGCGTTCACTTCACCAATATCTGGAAAGGAAATTATACATTAACAGTAATCCGTTTCACATACCCTGTTTATACCCAAACAGTATCTATCCTGGGCGATGCTTCCTACAACGTTATGTTGCTGCAGGATGCCGCTCCGGCTACCAACCTGGTTGTGAATGACCAGAGTCTGAAAGCTACCTGGAGTCCACCGAGGGCAATGGTTTACCAGTTATCCGATGATTTTTCGTCGGGTAGTTTTGCAACCAACCAATGGGTTGTAACAGGCGGAACCAACTGGCAGATTTCGACAACTGTCGGTCAGCCTGCTCCTTCGGCCTTCTTCAACTGGACCCCGACTCAAACAAACTACGATGCATACCTGACCAGTAAGTCTCTGGCAGGCGTTCATGCACCGCAGATGAAACTCAAATATGACATCTTTTTGGATAACTATGGTACAACCAATCTGAATACGATGGCTGTTGAGCTCTGGAACGGAACAACCTGGACCGTGCTGAAAACCTACGACAATTCAAGTGGTGTGAACATTCCATGGACCTCTGAAACACTGGATATCACTTCACAAACCCACAACCCGGCCTTTAAGGTTCGTTTCCATACAGCCGGTGTTAGTTCAATTGATATCGACGGATGGTATGTTGACAATGTAAAAGTTGTAAGTACCGACGGAACAACCGGTCCGAACCCATGCGTTATCGGGTACAACTTCTACCTGAACAACGTACTGAGCGCCTTCACCCCCGACACGACCTACAACATTCCGCCTAACCAGGTGGTTTATGGCCAGACTTATCAGGCCTGTGTTAAAGCCGTTTACGGAAGTGGTTACAGCCCACAGATTTGCGTGAGCTTTACTGCACATTTCCTCTATCCTGCACGTGATCTCACTGCAACCGGTATTGAATGCAACGCTTACTTAACCTGGAAGAAACCGGTTACCATGGGCGATGCCCCTGAAATCATCGGCATGACCCAGCGTACCGATTTCCCGAATAAAACTGCAGAATTCTCCCCGTTTGTCTATACGATGAAGGGCGGCCAGCCAAATAGCGATAACAGCAATGCCCTTTGGGACATACTCTATGGTTGGGCAGGTTCAGGAGCAGGACAGGCAGGTTGTGAAATGGTTGGCGACTTTATCTATACCACTTCATGGAGTGCCGGGCCACCCTGGTTCTTCAAATACCAGTCGACAACCGGTGCGCTGATCGAATCGTTCAGCATTCCCGGTGTAACAGCAGTCCGTGACCTTGCATACGACGGAACACAATTTATGTATGGTGGTTCAAACGCGAGTGCTATCTATAAAATGGATTTCACCAGCAAGACATTGGTGGCAACCATCAATACTTCTGTTCCTGCAGTTCGCCACATTGCCTACGATGCCGTTAACAATGGTCTCTGGTGCGGCGGATGGACGGATCTCTATCTTGTCAACATCACCACCGGCGCGACGGTCGCTACAGGTCCTGCCGTTGTCAGCATCTATGGTTCAGCCTGGGAAAACCAGACTACCGGTGGTCCTTTCCTCTGGTTACATGGACAAGGTGCAGCTGGTACAGGTGATGAATACCAGAAATGGAAAATCACCGGAACTACGGTTACCAATACCGGTATTGTTCATAACAACGCTTCTACAAATGTCAATGGTCCTGCCGGCGGCTTAGGTGTTGGACAGGTTGGAACCAAACTGGCTTTGGTTGGTTTGAACCAGGGAACCTCTGTGGTTTGGGTTTGGGCAACTGAAATCGGTGACTGGTCAGGCGGCGGCGGTTCAGGTACGACACCTGCCGGTCTCGTTGGCTACAACATCTACCGTGACGGTACCTTCATTCACAGGAACCCGCATCAGGATTCCATTACCTACTATGATTACAGCCTCAACCCGGGAACCTACAAATATGATGTCAAGGCCAGGTATGACCTTACCTCCTATGGATTCCCAGGTCAGTTTGGTGAATCACTCACCAACACTGCCGGAGAAAAGAGCGTAACCCTTAACTGCGGTACTCCTCTGCCATTCTTTGAGCCATGGACACCCGGAACATTTACTTTCCAGAACTGGGCACCAACCGGACACTGGATGATGAATACCGGTATCGGCAATTCAGCCCCGTGCGCCGACTTTACATGGCAGCCTGCCATCGCCAACTACTCACAGGCGCTGACCAGCGAAGTGATTGATGCTTCCCCATGGACCTGTGCGAAAATCTGGCTGGATTTCGACCTCAAGCTGATCGACCACAACAATACCGGTAAGGAAAAGCTGACCATCGACATCTTCTACGGAGGTTTGTGGCACCAGAAACTGGAAGTTACCAACAATGGTTCGACAAACTGGGTACCGAAGCACATCGATATCAGTGCTGTGAAGGGTAAATCTTTCCGGATCCGTTTTGTAGCCAATGGCGTTAACTCGGCAGATATCCTGCACTGGTATGTTGACAATATCCATGCTTATGGAATTTGTACTCCTGCCACCGCACTTGCTGCTACCCAGTCGCACTTTGTAACAACCCTTACCTGGACTGCCCCGAACTGTGTCGCTACTGTTCCGACCGTTCTGAAAAAGTTGTTCCAGTGGTCAGGCACACCTGATAACGGATACTTCCAGGCTTATAACAACGCTTACGGTGTTGTTTATGATCTCGCAACCTATCCTGATGCTTCCCTCAACAAGATCGATTTCCAGCATGCTTCCTGGGGAACAACCGGTATCTGGCAATACAAAATCCACGTAGTGGATTGGACAACATTTGCAGAACTGGCTACCCTCGGACCATTATCGACAACCGGTGATGACAAATGGGAAAATAACGTCATGCTTGGAAGCATTCCGGGTGTTGGTGGAAAACTGATCGGTATCATGCTTGAGCCGCTGAGCAATTCACCTACGGATGCCTATCCTTGCTTCTCAGCCGACAATGTTGGCCCCGATGGAGTATCTGTGCATGGTGCCCTGCCTACTTATTCTGCTTTTGTTGCTTCAACAATCGGCGACTTCCTGCAGAATCTGTATATCGAAATCCCCGCCGGGGATAAAATGGAAGTTGTACAGCCACGCAAGGTTAACGTAAATGAACTTCAGACGTTGGCCAAAACAAAAGCTGCTCCCGGTGTTCTGAATACTTCAGGCTACCTTACAACTAACCAGATCAACAATACGGACAACAGCACCGTAGCCGACAGCAGTGTTCTCGTTGGTTACAATATCTACCGTACCGCCGCTTCCGGAGTTGCTCCTTACACGCAGCTGGGTACCACACAAACAACCACAACCTACGTTGATACCTATCCTTCAACGCTTGTGAGTGGCACATTCAAATACTTTGTGACGGTACTTTACAAGAACTCCGCAACCAGCGACATCCTTTGCACACCTTCAACCGATACGATCACGGTAGCTTTCCCGGCCGTTGGTATGAATGAACTGACCGGTGGCCAGATCATGATCTACCCGAACCCGGCGAATGAAATCGTGAACATTAAGAGCGATTTCACCATCACCGCTGTTGATGTCATGAACTTTGTCGGTCAAACGGTATACACCAGCAGCAAGGTTGATGCAAAAACTTCGAAACTCAATGTTGCTGAATTTAAACCAGGCGTTTACTTCGTAAAGGTTTCGACCACCGAAGGTATCCGTACGGTTAAAATCACGGTGACCCACTAATCCTTAACAGGATATCCACGAAAAGGGCTGGCCATTGGTCAGCCCTTTTCGTTTACCCATATCCCGTGTCACCTGTCCCGTGTCACTTGTCCCGTGTCACCTGTCCCGTGTCACCTGTCCCGTTTCTATTCTTATCTTTGCATCCATGATCTCAATTAACAATTTATCCATCCAGTTTGGCGGCGAATCATTGTTCGACCATGTTTCTTTCATCATCAATGATAAAGACCGGATCGGGCTGGTCGGGAAAAATGGCGCGGGAAAATCCACCCTGCTGAAAATTATCAAGGGGCTTCAAAAAGCGGATGAAGGGGATGTGATCCTTCCCGATGGTTACTCCGTTGGATATTTACCCCAGGAGATGGAGTCGCTGAGCGAACGTACGGTGATGGAGGAGACCATGAATGCGTTCGAGGAGGTGGTTCAGCTGGAACGGATGATCACGGGATTTGAAAAGATGATCGGCGAACGCGAAGATTATGAGTCGGAAAGCTATCACAAACTCATCAGGAAACACTCCGATGCGCTTGACCGGTATCATTTGATCGGCGGCCAGGGGATTCATGTAAACATCGAAAAGGTTTTGCTGGGTCTTGGATTTGAGCGGGAGGAATTTGGCAGGAAAATGTCTACTTTCAGCAGCGGCTGGCAGATGAGGGTTGAGATTGCAAAGATCCTGCTGCAGCAGCATGATGTGATTTTGCTGGATGAACCTACCAATCACCTGGATATCGATTCCATCCAGTGGCTGGAAGAATTTCTTGAAAATTACAAAGGAGCCGTCGTCCTCGTTTCACACGACCGGGCTTTCCTGGATAATGTTACCAGGCGGTCGATAGAGATCTCCCTGGGTAAAATTTATGATTATAAGGCAAACTATTCCGAATATGTCCTGATGCGTGAAGAGCGCATGGAAAGCCAGCTTGCAACGCATAACAACCAGCAGAGGCAGATCAGGCAGATAGAAAGGTTCGTGGAGCGCTTCCGGTCCAAATCCACCAAGGCGAAACAGGTGCAGTCGCGCATCAAGCTGCTCGAAAAGATCGACCTGGTGGAGGTGGATATGGTGGATGAATCGGGCATCCGTTTCCGGTTTCCACCGGCGCCGCATTCGGGTAAGATCATCCTGGAGGGAGTCGGACTTTGCAAGGATTATCCCCAAAAAAGGGTTTTGAATGATCTCAATTTTTCAGTTATAAAAAACGACAGGATCGCTTTTGTAGGCAAAAACGGGGAGGGGAAGACGACCCTTTCGAAAGTTATTACCGGGTTGGTTGATTTCAGCGGAGAACTTAAATTCGGACACAATGTGGTGATAGGGTATTATGCCCAGAATCAAAGCGACTATCTTGATCCTGAAAAAACTGTTTTTAAAACCATTGATGACATTGCAGTCGGCGATATCCGGACACGGATCAAGGGTATTCTCGGCGGATTTTTATTCAGCGGCGATGATATTGAAAAGAAGGCAAAGGTGCTGTCGGGAGGTGAGAAATCCCGGCTCTCGCTGGCAAAATTGCTCCTTACGCCGGCAAATCTTCTTATCCTGGATGAACCGACCAACCACCTCGACATGCGTTCAAAGGATGTGTTGAAAAGCGCCCTGCTTCAATATAACGGAACCTTGCTGATTGTGTCGCATGACCGTGATTTTTTGCAGGGACTGACCAACCGGGTTTTTGAGTTCAGGCATGGTGTAATGAAAGAATACATCGGCGATATCTACGACTTTCTGGAACAGCGACGCATGCAATCCCTGAAGGAGTTGGAATCGGCACAAAGAAAGGCCGGTCTCCCTTCCGATGGCGAGCCTGTTTCGCTCAATAAAGCCAACTGGGAAAAGCGGAAGGAGAACGAAAAGGAGATCAGGAAGGTAAAATCACAGATTGCAAGGAGTGAGTCGGAAATTGAACGGCTGGAGGCCGATATGAAGCTCAAGGAAGGAATGCTGGCTTCCCCTGAAAAATACCAGAAACAGATCCAGGATGGCAGTCTCTACATGGAATACGAGGATCTCAAACGTGCACTGGAACGGGAAATGAAGCGATGGGAAGAATTGAACTATGAGCTGGAGATAGTGGAGGGGTGGGGCAATTGACGATTTACGATTTACGATTTACGATTTACGATTTACGATTTACGATTGACCTGCGTTTAGCGTTCACGGCCCAGCATTTCCTGCATCAGGCCGACCATTTCCCTGGTTTTAGCAGGTTCAAAGTGAAATGTTTTAAGGATCTCCATTGCTTTCCCGTGGTGGCGCTCAATCTCAAGACGGGTGATTTTATCGATGTTTAATTTCCTGTATATTTTTATAATCCCTGCGATTTTTTCGGTCAATGTAATTTCCTTGTCGGAATAAAAGTCAGTCAGTTTAACCAGGGTATTGTCTTTTGCCAGTTCAAAGGCTTTGATGAAAAGAAAAGTTTTTTTGTTTGTTGCAATGTCTCCACCGATTGCTTTCCCAAACTTGCTTGTTTCGCCAAATGCATCGAGGTAGTCATCCTGGAGCTGAAAAGCGAGTCCAAGTTCGATGCCGAGATCATAAATTTTTTCAGCATCAGCCTCACCGGCATGGGCAAGAACAGCCCCGAGTTTGAGGCTGCAGGCAATCAGCACTGCAGTTTTCAGCCTGATCATCGTCATGTAATCGGGAATGGTGACATTCGGCTGAGTTTCAAAATTCATGTCAAATTGTTGTCCTTCACAAACTTTACGGGCCGTATCGTTGAACAGGTTGAGTACCTGGGGCAAAAGCAGGGGGTCGGTTTTTGCAACATGTTCATAGGCAATTACGAACATGGTGTCGCCGGAAAGAATGGCCGTGTTGGTGTCCCACTTTTGATGAACTGTGGCATTTCCACGTCGCAAAGGGGCGTTGTCCATGATGTCGTCGTGAAGCAGTGTGAAATTATGAAAAATTTCAACCCCCATGGCAGGGTAAACGGCCGTCTCGATTTCCCCGCCGAAAATATCGCACGACATCAGCACCAGCACCGGTCTTAGCCGTTTGCCGCCGAGATCGAGCGTGTAAACGATGGGCTGATACAGTTGAAACGGCTCCTGATCGAACATTGTACTGGAAAAAGCTTCACCGATCCGGTTATGTAGTGATTCTAGGGAATGCATATAAAAAGCTAAACAAGAAACCAAATGAACTCAAAATCAAGCCCACTTAAAACTTAATACTTCTAATCCGTAAGATTAACCAGGTACTGTCCATAACCACTTTTAAGGAGCGGTTGTGCGATCTGGTTCAGCTGTTCGCGGCTGATGAATTTCATCCGGTAGGCAATCTCTTCAATGCACCCGATTTTGAGCCCCTGGCGGTTCTGAACAACCTCGACAAACTGGGAGGCCTGCAGCAGCGATTCGAAGGTGCCTGTATCGAGCCATGCAATGCCCCGGCTCAACACTCCAACCTTCAGTTTTCCCTGCTCGAGGTACCACCGGTTCACATCGGTGATTTCGTATTCCCCGCGGGCGCTGGGTTTCATGTTTTTAGCAACCTCGATCACTGTATTGTCATAAAAGTATAATCCCGGCACAGCAAAATTTGATTTTGGATGTTGCGGTTTTTCCTCGATGGAGAGGGCTTTGAAATTTTCATCAAATTCCACAACACCATAGCGTTCAGGGTCATGAACATGATAGGCAAACACGACACCTCCTGCCGGATCATTGTTTTCGTGCACAATTTGCGACAGACCATTGCCAAAGAAGATGTTATCGCCTAGCACAAGGGCCACCTTATCCCTGCCAATAAAAGGTTCACCGATCACAAAAGCCTGGGCCAGTCCGTTTGGAACTGCCTGCTCAGCAAAAGAAAAGCTGCAGCCCAGCGATTTCCCGTCGCCGAGGAGCTGCCTGAAATGAGGCAGGTCGTGAGGCGTTGAAATGATGAGGATTTCATTGATGCCGGCCATCATGAGTACCGACAGTGGATAATAGATCATCGGTTTGTCGTAAACGGGCATCAGTTGTTTGCTGACTGCCAGCGTCAATGGGTGCAGGCGTGTTCCGGATCCTCCGGCTAAAACGATTCCTTTCATGTTAAAAGTATTAGAAATGGTCGGGTAAAATTAATGTTTTTTTGGAAGTTCATCTTCTGTCTCCTGCAGATCGATATCTGCCGGGTCATCGAATATTTCCACCAGGGGTTCTTCAAATGCTTTGGTAGTGCTCCATGTGTCAAGCGTGAGGAGCATGGATGGCAGTACAAACATGTTGAGCAGCCCGGCAACCAGCAGCGTGAACGAGATCAGGAATCCAAGAGCCTGGGTGCCGCCGAACGTGGAGAGCATGAAAATCCCGAAGCCGAAAAAGAGTACGGTAGAGGAGTAGATCATGCTGTAGCCGGTTTCTTTCAATGCAGAGACCACTGACGATGGTATATCATGGTCGGTGTGTTTTAACTGCAAACGGTACCGCGAAAGGAACTGGATCGAGTTGTCTACGGAAATACCAAGAGCGATGCTGAAGATCAGGATGGTGGATGGTTTGATCGGGATCCCCACAAAACCCATCAGTGCAGCGGTCATAAGCTGTGGGATCAGGTTCGGGATGAGTGAAATGAGGATCATGCGCCACGAAGTGAACAGGAAAGCCAGCAGCAGGGCAATCACCACAACCGCCAGGGCGATGCTCTCCCACAGGTTCCTGATCAGGAAGTTGGTTCCTTTTAAGAAAACCACGCTGGTTCCGGTGATGAAGACATTGTATTTAGCCGGGTTGAAGATGGAATCGATGGTCGGCTTGAGGCTGTGCTGGATGCTGTCGATCTTTACCGTGCCAACATTTGCCATCTGAACACTGATGCGGGTAATCTGGTAGGTTGAGTCGATAAAATTATCAAGCAGCGACCGTTTCTTAGATTTAAAGGATGGAATATAACCGGCCATGAAGGTCAACTCATTGGAATTGGGGAGCGAATAGTACTGGGGGTCTCCTGCATAAAATGCCTGTTTGGCAGTTTTGATGACCTCCACGATCGACAATGGCTTCGACAATTCCTTGTATCTCCTCAAACTGTCCTGCAACCGGTCGATTTTTTTCAGGGTGGCGAGGTTCAGTATTCCCTTTTTCTTTTTCGCATCGACAACGATTTCAAGCGGCATGATCCCTTTGAAGTTCCGTTCAAAGAACATCATGTCTTTGTAAATAGGATCCCGCTTCGAAATATCATCGACAATGGTCCCGCTGGTCTTTAGCCTGAATGCGCCAACCACGCCGATTACGATACAAACGGCCATGGCCATGTAAATCTGTTTGCGGTAATGGGTAACCCAATAAACGGCTTTGTCTATCAGCGACTTGGCGAGACTCTCTTCGATATGCTTTGTGTATTTGCCTTTCGGGGGTGGCAGGAAACTGAAAAAGATGGGAACAAGGGTGAGTGAAATGGCATAAATAACCATGATGCTGAGCGCAGCAATCAGCCCGAATTCTACCAGGAGTTTGTTGTTGGTGATAGTGAATGCTGCAAAACCAGCGGCAGTGGCGGCATTGGTAAGGAGGTTGGCGGCCCCGATGCGTTCGATCACGCGCGACAATGCTTTTGCCTGGTTGCCGTGATGGCTGTATTCGTAATGATATTTATTCAGGATGAAAATACAGTTTTCCACAGCGATTACGATCACCAGCGGGGGGATGATGGAGGTAAGCATGGTGATTTTATACCCGAAAAGAGCCATCAGGCCAAGGGCCCAGAGGACACTGATGATCATGATGACCAGGGGGAAAAGGACTGCTTTGGCCGACCTGAAGAAGATAAAGAGGAACAGTGCGCTTACCAGCAGGGCCAGCAGGATGAACAATTTAAGTTCATTTTGCAGTTTTTGGGCAACCAGGGTACGGATATAGGGGAGCCCTGAAAAATGAACTTCCACCTTCGACTTCTCCGAAAACCTTTCCATGGTGGTCTTTATATCGCTGATCAGCCTGTCGCGGTCTTTTGAATCAATGACTTTCTTATCCAGCGTCAGGGCCATCAGGTAGGCCGATGTGGATTTGTTGTAAATAAGTTCGTCATAAAAGGGCAGCGAGAGGATCATTTTCCTGACAGAGTCGAGCGATGGCTGATCCAAAGGTTTGCGTGGCGAGATCGGGAGAAATTCGAACTTTTTCAGCGAGTCATTTTTCACCAGGTTGTAAAGCCTGGTCACCGAAATGATCTCACCCACACCCCTGATTTTTTTTAAAGAGTCGGTGAGGTCGTAAACCGCATTGAAGTTTGACAACTGGTAGAAGTCTTTATCGACAATCCCGATGTACATTACGGTTCCATCCTGCCCGAATTGCCTGATGAATTGCTGATAAACGATGTTCGTCGAATCTTTGGCCGGCAGGATGCTGGCACTTTCGTATTGTATCCTGACCTGTGTTGCCTTATAACCCATAAAGGTTGTCATCAGCGCAATCACGATCAAAATAGTAATTCTGTTCCTTAAAATGGTCTTAACCAGAAAATTCCACACAGCCTTTCAATTTGACCGCAAAAATACGAAAACCTTATCAATATCCGGAAGGCGGGTATGCCTTTGTTTCCCCGTTTCATCTTTTCCTGTTCTTAAAAAAAATTGTAAGTTTGCAGCCGCAAAGAAAAAATATGAAATACGAGCATAAACTATTCCAGGGGAAGACATTGGCGATTTTATCAGGAGGGGGCGATACGCCGGCCATCAATTCAAGCATCGAAGCCATCCGAAACCGCGCTTCATTGCTGGGTTTTAAAGTGTACGGCATCCTGCAGGGATGGAAAGGCCTGTTGGGCGATGGCAATGTGGTGGATCTGACCAACCAGCCTTATGACGGGTACTACGGAGGAACTGCGCTTCGTTCAAGCCGCACCAACCCGTTCCCTTCGAAAAAGAACCCTGAAAGCCGGGTACCTCAGGTGTTACGGAATTTTGAACGCTATAAGATAGATGTCCTGGTTACCATCGGCGGAGATGATACCAATGGCGCAGCCAAACGCCTATTTGAGACCGAAGGCATCCCGGTGATCGGGTTCCCGAAAACAATTGACAATGACCTGAGGACAAGGACGATACATCATTACAACGGCAAGGATATTGAAGCAGTCTTATGTCCCGGGTTTCCTTCAGCTGCCCAGTCGATGATGGAATTCACATCCAACCTTAAAACCACAGCCGAATCGCATTCGCGCATCCTGGTAATGGAAGTGATGGGTCGCGACGCCGGCTGGCTTACCGGGACCGCCATTTTTGGGGGTGCTACCCTCGGACTCATTCCCGAGTTTGAAATTACCAAAGAACGAAAAGAGGTCTTTTTTGAAACCGTCAAGGAGGCCTACATGCATTCAAAGAAAAGATGCCTGGTCATCCCGGTTTCAGAGGGTACCCGATGGTATGATGAAAAATCAGGCAAGGTTGATGTGGTATATGCCAGTTCTGAACTTGATGAATACGGTCATCCCCGGTTTGGAGGAGTGAGCGGCATCATTGCTTCTGAGATCAGCAGCCGGTTGGGCATGGAGGCCCGTGCGCAGATTTCGGGCTATTATCCGCGGTCGGGTCACTGCCGCCATTATGACCGCAAACTGACATCCACCCTGGCCGATAAAGTTGTTGATTTGCTGCTTCGTGAAGAGTATGGCCAGATGCCGGTGATGAAAAAGATCGTGCCGAATGTGGAGCTGGAAGAGTTCAACACTACGTCGATCGATATGGGGGCTGTGGGAAACAAACCAATGTCAGCCGATTACTACGATATCAATCAATTCTCATTCACCGATGCCTACAGGGATTTCCTGGCAAACATTCTGGGAAAACCCGATTGCGAGGACTTTCGCTACGACTTCCCGGTGGTCATCCCTTAACTTCTTGCACCTTGCATTTTGCACCTTGCATTTTGACTTTGCACTTTGCATTTTGCACTTTGCATTTTATTTAACCACCACCTGCAGCGTATTCCTGCTCCTGAGTTCCATCATAATTTTCCTTTTGGCAACAACACGATGAATCGCATCGTTTGTATAGTGCCTGATGGTGAAAAGGTCGAGCCCCTCGTTGTAGCGGGTTTCATAATCCTTCTTCAGGTAATCTATCAAAGGGCCCACCTTTTGAGGATCGTTATCCACACAAATGGAGAAGCTGATCGCAGAGTTCTGCATGACATTCACCTTGACCCTGAAGCTGGCCAGGATCCTGAATATTTCGCTGAGGTTTTCTTCGAGGATGAAAGAAAAATCGCGTGGAGAGATCGAAATCAGCATCTGGTTTTGTTTCCGGATGAAGATGGGGGTTGGTATTTTCCATTCCCTGATATTCTCCACTGATGTGCCTTCCTGTTCAGGATATAGAAATGACCTGACTTTCAGTACAATATTGGCGTTTTGGAGAGGTTTGATGGTTTTCGGATGGATTACGCTTGCCCCGTAATAGGCCATTTCTATGGCTTCAAGATATGGGAGTTTTTTCAGGCATACAGCATCAGGCATGAGTTTTGGATCGGCATTCATCACGCCGGGCACATCTTTCCAGATGGTCATCTCCCTGGCATGCAGGCACCAGGCGAAGATCGCTGCCGAAAAATCGGAGCCCTCACGACCTAGCGTTGTTGTGTTTCCCTCCGCATCACGACCGATAAAACCCTGCGTAAGTGCGATCGTACCTGGTTCCGGATGATCAAGGAAATAACCAGGGATGGCTTTTTGAATCAATTTCCCTGAGACTTCCCAGTCAACACGGGCATCCCGGAAGGTAGAATCGGTTCTGATAAGGTCACGGACATCAAATAATCCGGAAGGGCATCCCCGGGAGACAAGATAATGATGAAGAATCGAGGAGGAGATCAACTCGCCGTAGCTTACCACCTGGTCATATTCAAAGTCATATCCGTGAAGGGAGGGAGTGTACAGATGCCCTTTCCGGATATACCCGCGAAGCTGGTTGAAGAGTGAATCAACTTCACCAAACACAGGATGATTTATATCTGCAAAAAGAGCTTCCAGGATTGAAAAATGAAAATTCCAAAGTTTCCCGTATGATTCAACAACTGCAAGGGGGTCGTTTTCAAGATAGTTTTTCAGCAATTCTTCCAATGCGTTGGTTGTTTTTCCCATGGCCGAAACCACCACCAGCAGCGGACCTGAGCCGGATTTCTTAAGGATCTCCGCCACGTTTTTTATCCCGGCTGCGCTGTTGACCGATGCACCGCCAAATTTGAAGACATTGATGTACATACGGCAAAAGTAACGAAAAAGAAACACCGGTTTCACCGAAAATGCCTATTTTTGTCTTCTTAAACCAACTGATATGAAATTCAAAACACTTACTGAATTCATTATTGAACAGCAGTCCGAATATCCTCAGGCTTCGGGCGAATTGTCGCGTTTGCTGAACGATATCGGGATTGCCGCCAAATTTGTAAACCGTGAAGTGAACCGGGCCGGGTTGGGCGAAGTGATGGGCTATGCAGGTGAAGTAAATGTGCAGGGTGAAGATCAGAAAAAGCTGGATGTTTATGCAAACGACCAGTTCATCGCGGCTCTGAAATCGGGCGGGCAGTGTTGTGCCATTGGCTCCGAGGAAAATGAGGATATCATCATTCTCGACAGCGATATTTCCAAACATGGCAAGTATGTCGTGGCCATGGATCCGCTCGACGGCTCCTCAAACATTGAGTCGAATGTCTCTATTGGCACCCTTTTTTCAATATACCGCAGGCGCACCGTCCGGGGCGCTGCAACTCTTGAAGATTTTCTGCAGCCCGGCCGCAACCTCGTGGCAGCCGGTTATGTGATTTATGGTTCTTCGACCATGCTTGTTTACACAACCGGTTACGGGGTAAATGGCTTTACCCTCGACCCCTCGGTGGGACTCTTTATCCTGAGTCATCCCGACATGAAATACCCCGAAGTGGGCAGCATTTATTCCATCAATGAAGCAAACTATTTTTCGTTCCCTGAAGGTGTGCGGCAATATATTCATTTTTGCCAGGAGGAGGACGAGGCAACCCACCGGCCCTATTCAACCAGGTATATCGGGTCGATGGTCGCCGACATTCACCGGAATATGATCCGTGGAGGAGTATTCCTCTACCCCGGTACCACAAAAAACAGGAGAGGCAAACTGAGGCTCCTGTATGAATGCAACCCGGTGGCATTCCTGGCCGAACAGGCCGGGGGCAAAGCCTCCGACGGATTCCGCCGGGTACTCGACATTCAGCCCACCAGTTTGCACCAGCGCTCGCCCTTGTTTGTCGGGCCAACCTGCATGGTTGAAAAAGCCGAACAACTGATGAAAGAACATTCACCCGATTTTAAAATCGATTAAGCATCGATTGAAGCCTGCCGACCTGTTAACGCTATTCAGAGAGAACCCCCCTGTTAAGGAAATCATCGGGCGTTTTTCTGAATTGAAACAATTTGCGATTGACGATTTACGATTGACGAATTCTGAAATCGAAAATCGGAAATCGAAAATTGCCGGTCGTTTCCGCCTCCATCTCAGGGGGCTCATCGGATCATCCCGTTCACTGGTTACTGCCGCTGTTTTTGAAGAGACTGCGCTGACGCACCTGGTGTTGCTTCCCGACCGGGAGAGTGCAGCTTATTTTTTTAACGATCTCCAGCAAATACTGGGTGACCGGGTGTTTTTCTTCCCATCCTCTTTCAAGCGGGGCTTTCAAACCGGTATCAAGGATAACCAGGGATTGCTTTCACGCACGGAAGTGCTGAACCAGCTCAGCGGCCGGGCACGGAAATTCATCGTGGTAAGTTACCCGGAAGCCGTGTCGGAGAAGGTCGTCAATAAGAAATACCTCGAGAAAAACACCCTTAAACTCTCTGTCGGGGAGCAGGTCAACATGGATTTTATCCTTGACCTGCTTGTGGAGTATGAATTCGAGCGCGCCGATTTTGTGGCAGAACCCGGGCAGTTCTCCCTGCGCGGCGGATTGATCGATGTCTATTCTTTCAGCAGCGATCATCCATTCCGGATTGAATTTGCGGGAGACAAGGTAGGAACCATCAGGACGTTCGACCCCTCAAGCCAGCTTTCCATCCAAAAAATGCAGGAGATCAGCATTGTTCCCGATATCAGGGTCAATGCCAACAAGAAAATCGCGTATGAATCCATCTTTGCTTTCCTTCCCGAAAAAGCAGTGATCTGGCTGGATGATGCAGCTTCAATGGCCCACCTGATGGAAAAGCAACCGGATTCCGAGTTGCTTGTCCATGGCAGTGAATTTCTGAAATCACTGCTTGATTATACCACTTTGGAATTCGGGCAGCAGTTTTATTTTAAAACCGGGCAGCCCGTGGTTTTCAATACAGCCCCTCAACCCTCCTTCAATAAGAATTTCGATCTGCTGATGCAGGATCTGCAGAAAAATGCTGAAAACGGGTTCACCAATTTTCTCCTGGCCGACAACCCCAAGCAGGCCGAAAGATTGCAAAGCATTTTTGAAGATATCACCTCAAAAAAAAACGGAGAGTCACTTTCTGCCGGTTACCCGTCACCCGTCACGAGTCACGTGTCACCCGTCACGCGTCACGCATTAAGTGCCACCTTCAACTTCTCCCTGCACGAAGGCTTTCTCGACAAAGACCTGAAAATTGCCTGCTACACCGACCACCAGATATTTGAACGCTATCATAAATTCCATCTCCGCGAGGGGTATACCGCCAAGGAGGCGCTGACGCTGAAAGACCTGTACGACCTTCGCCCGGGCGATTTCGTAACCCACATTGATCACGGTGTAGGGCGGTTTGACGGGCTGGAAAAGATCATCAACAATGGCAAGGAACAGGAGGCCATCAGGCTGATCTACAAAAATGAAGACCTGCTCTATGTCAGCATTCATTCGTTGCACCGGATCTCAAAATACATCGGCAAGGAGGGGACCGCGCCTGTAATGAACCGTCTTGGGTCGGATGTGTGGAATAAGCTCAAGAATAAAACAAAGAGCCGGGTCAAGGATATTGCCAAGGAACTGATCAAGCTGTATGCCGAACGCCGGGCCACGACAGGATTGGCCTGTATGCCTGACACCTACCTGCAGACCGAACTGGAGGCCTCCTTTATTTATGAAGACACGCCTGACCAGATCAAAGCCACCATTGATGTTAAAAAGGACCTCGAAGAGACCTACCCGATGGACCGCCTGATATGCGGCGATGTCGGGTTCGGCAAGACAGAAATCGCCATCCGTGCGGCATTCAAGGTGGTAACGGAGAGCAAGCAGGTGGCTGTCCTGGTTCCGACAACCATCCTTGCACTGCAGCATTATAAAACATTTGCCGACCGGCTGAAGGCTTTCCCGTGCAGGGTGGATTACATCAACCGGTTCAAATCGGCCAAAGAACAAAAACAACTTCTGATCGACCTGGAGGATGGAAAGATCGATATCCTGATCGGCACCCACCGCCTGCTCAGCAAGGATATTCAATTCAGGGATCTTGGCCTGCTCATTGTTGATGAAGAGCAGAAGTTCGGGGTCGGGGCAAAAGAAAAGATGAAGATGCTGCGTGTAAATGTGGACACACTCACCCTTACAGCCACGCCGATTCCCCGCACACTGCAATTCTCGCTGATGGGTGCGCGCGACCTCTCCATCATCAACACCCCGCCACCAAACAGGTACCCGGTGCAAACCGAGATCCACCCGTTTGGCGAGGAGGTGATCAAAGAGGCCATCACCTATGAGGTTCAGAGGGGAGGACAGGTGTTCTTTGTTACAACCCGTGTGATGAACATCATGGATATTTCGGTGATGGTTCAGCGCATGGTGCCCGGTGTCAAGGTCGCTGTTGCCCATGGCCAGATGGAAGGTCATAAACTTGAAAAGGTGATGCTTGATTTCATCGAAGGGGAGTATGATGTGCTGATTGCCACCACCATCATTGAATCGGGACTCGATATTTCAAACGTGAACACCATCATTATCAACGATGCCCATCACTATGGGTTGAGCGATTTGCATCAGTTGCGCGGCAGGGTTGGAAGATCGAATAAAAAAGCCTTTTGCTACCTGCTGGCGCCGCCCATGTCGTCGCTTACAGATGAAGCACGCAAAAGGCTGCGCGCCATCGAAGAGTTTGCCGATCTTGGAAGTGGCTTCAACATCGCCATGCGCGACCTCGATATCCGCGGTGCAGGGAACATCCTGGGTGCCGAACAGAGTGGTTTTATTTCAGAAATCGGGTACGAGATGTATCAGAAAATCCTGGATGAGGCGTTGCTTGAGCTGAAAGAGACCGATTTCAAGGATTTATTCCCCACAGATACTCCTGCGACCTATGTCAGGGAATGTGTTATTGAAACGGACCTCGAGATACTCATCCCCGATTATTACATCACCAACATTACAGAGCGTCTAAACCTTTACAAAGAGCTCGATTCCATTGAAAACGAGGAGAACCTGATGTGGTTTATGGAAAGGATGATCGATCGTTTCGGACCTATCCCGAAACAAACCGAAACATTGCTGCATACCATCAGGCTGCGCTGGCTTGCCCGCAGCATCGGATTCGAAAAACTGGTTCTCCGGAATCAGCGGCTGACCGCCTATTTTGTAAGCAATCCTGAATCCGCCTATTTCCAGTCGGCACAGTTCACCTCCATTCTGGAATGCATGAAAACAAACCCGGCAGGATATAAAATGACGGAGGATAAAAACAGGTTATTCATGACTTTCCGTGATGTGCCGGGAATAAACGAAGCCCTTGCCAGATTGGAACCATTCCAAATTTCAAAAGTTACTAACATTTAATGCTTCTTTCCGCCTTGCCTCCCCTAACTTTTCTTAATTTTGTTCCTGATTTTCGGATAATAACCCTTTAAACCAAATATATGAAAAAACTTGTACTATTTTTTGCAGCCATCTTATCAGCAGGTGCGCTTTTTGCCCAAACCAACTGTTCTGACATCTTCATCTCAGAATATATTGAAGGATGGAACAACAACAAATCCATGGAGCTTTATAATCCCACTCAAACAGCCATCACGCTGACAAATGTTTACCGGCTTATCCGCTGGTCAAACGGCAATTCCGCTGCTGACACGGATCCACTTTATGTACTGCCGCTCACAGGAACCATCGACCCTTTTAAAGTCATGGTCATGATCCAGGACACCACGAAACCGGGACAGGACACCATGGTATGGCCTACACTGCGGAAAAAAGGCACCTGGCTTGCTCCATACGATTACGGCGGAACAACACCGGGAGGAAACGTTGTTTTCTGGAATGGCGATGATGCTATTTCCCTTCAGAAAAAGATCGGTTCAACATGGACAGATATCGATATTTTCGGCGAGATCGGCGTGAGGCCTAAAAACTGGCAGGGAACCTACAGCCCTTCCGGTGCATGGACAGACACCAAACCTTATATCCTCGGAGTAGGAGTATATATTACAAAGAGCCATGGGCTCAAACGCAAACATGCCATTAAACACGGCGTTGACCGTGCAACGATGATTACATACGGTAACACTCAAACCGGAGGCGTTCCCGACAGTTTCAATGCCTTGCTCGAATACGACTCTTTACCCGTTAATTTCTTTGACAGCCTCGGGCAGCATTGGTGTGATTGTAAAGTCGGGGAGGGTATTGGTAAACTGACCAATGACCAGAATGTCGTAATTACGCCCAATCCTGTGACCAATAACCAGTTTACTGTACTGGCAGCACTACCAGTTTCATCGGTTGAAGTTGTTTCAATTGTAGGAGAAACAGTCTATTCCCATAATTTTGCTTCCCGCCAGCGGGACGTCAGGGTGTTATTGAATAAACTGCCTCAGGGAGTTTACCTCGTTAAGGTGAAGTTCAGTGACAATCAGTCGTTGATCAAAAAAATCATCGTTCAATAAAGCACCTTTTTCAGCACAGTATTCATATGGCCGACTAAATCCGTATGTTCAAGTTATTTTCTTGAAAAGTCTGAAATTTTATTCTTAACAGCAAGGACGCAAAGAGGCGAGAAAAAATATTGATTTTCAATTTTTCGCTACTTTGCGTCTTTCTGCGATGTTTTATTTTTGAGACCATCTCATCCCCAAATCCAGGAAAACATGACGAAATATTTTACAATTTTAACGCTCTCCATTCTATTTCCAATCCTTCTTTTCGGACAAAAAATTTCGATCCGGGGTGTTGTTACCGATGCCAATTCCAGTGAAACTCTTATTGGAGCAACGATCTCCTATGGTGAGGGCAAAGGAGTGATTACCGATATGGATGGCCGGTATTATCTCAAACTTGAGAAAGGAACCTACCATCTCAAGGTTTCGTATGTTGGCTATTTGCCACTGGAATTGGATGTTACAGTTGGAAAGGATGAAATGGTCCGTGATTTTCAATTGAAAACACCCACGCTCACTGAAGTAGAAGTTGTCGCCGATGTGGCAAAAACACGCGAAACGCCTGTTGCTTTTTCTACGGTTCAACCCATTAAACTACAGGAAGAACTTGCCGCCCGCGACATTCCGATGATCCTGAATAAAACGCCCGGTGTTTATGCTACACAACAGGGTGGGGGAGATGGTGATGCGCGCATTAACATCCGTGGATTCAGCCAGCGTAACCTGGCCGTGATGATCGACGGAATCCCTGTGAACGACATGGAAAATGGCTGGGTTTACTGGTCGAACTGGTTCGGCCTGGATGCTGTAACCCGGAGCATCCAGGTTCAGCGCGGACTTGGATCATCAAAGCTGGGACTTCCATCCGTCGGAGGAACAATGAACATCATCACCAAAGGCATCGATGAAAATCTTGGCGGAATTGTCAAACAGGAGGTAGGTTCCGACGGTTACCTGCGGACATCACTCGGCATCACCTCCGGCCAGATGAAACATGGCTGGGGTATCACCTTTGCCGGATCTTACAAGCAAGGCAACGGCTGGGTGGACAATACCTGGACAAAGGGGTGGTTCGGATACCTGAGGGTCGATAAACGTTTAGGCAAGCACACGCTCACTTTTTCAGCCATGGGGGCTCCGCAGCAGCATGCCCAGCGCGCGTACCAGGTATCAATAGCGACTTTCGACAAATATGGCATCCGTTATAATTCAAACTGGGGTCACCTGGACCGCTGGACAGAAAAGGATGCCGAAGGCAACCCAGTGTTCACAGGAAATGTTGAAAACCTTTCCCAGTCGAAAAATTATTTCTTTAAACCCCAGATCAGTCTCCGCGACTTCTGGCGGATCAACGAGAAATTTTACCTTTCGAATATCATCTACACGTCTATAGGAAACGGCGGAGGAACCACGAACTTTTCTTCAAATGCCGCCGGTGGTTATGGCACCTCAACTTTTACGGTAGACAAGTCCAACGGGCTCATCACCTATCAAAATTATTACGACCGGAATATGAATGATGCAACCGGCAGATCAGAGGGTATCATCCGCAGCAGCGTAAACAACCACAGGTGGTTTGGACTCCTGTCGACTTTTACCTGGGAGATCAATCAGAAACTGACATTTTCGGGAGGGATTGACCTTCGTACCTATAAGGGACAGCACTACGGTGAAGTTTATGACCTGCTGGGCGGTCAATTTGTGAGAGATGATGCCAATAAAAACATCAACCCCTACCAGACCAAGTTTTATGAAGGTGACAAGATATATTATTACAACGATGCGCTGGTTCGCTGGGGAGGTGTTTTCACACAGCTTGAATACAAAGTCGAGAAATGGACTGCATTTATTAACCTGACTGCTGCAGTATCGGCCTACCAGCGAATTGATTATTTTAAAAGGAAGGACCTTGTTATCGATGGCAACACCTATACACAGGCAGTGGGTTACGGCGATATCTTTTATTACAATGGTTCGCAGAACCTGACCTATAAGCCGGTTGATCAGAAATACACCTCCAACGACACGGTGTTTGTAATCAAGCAGGTTGGCAGTAAAAAAGACACCCTTTATATTGTGAATCCCACTTCGTATGATAACAATTCCCCGGAGGCGCGCGCCACACGGACCGTATGGAAGGTGTTTCCTGGTTTTACCTTAAAAGGCGGATTGAATTACAACATCGACAAAAGGAACAATATATTCATGAACCTTGGATATCTTTCGAAAGCACCGCGCTTTGCAAATGTTTTCAACAACGACAACAGGGAGGTTCTGAACCCGAAAAACGAAATCGTCGAAGCGGTAGAGCTTGGTTATAGCCTGAACACAAGGAAAATTGCACTGAATTTTAACACCTACCTCATAAAATGGCTGAACAAGCCACTGGATGTGGTATTGTCATATACCGACCCGAAAACCCAGGACACCTATCCTTACAACATCAACGGGATAGATGAACTACACGCCGGCATTGAAGTTGAATTCGGATATAAACCGATACCATCCCTGCAATGGGACCAGGTGCTTGCCTACGGGAACTGGACATTTCAATCGGGTGGCACTGCCTATGTATATGATCCGACCGGGAACCTTATCACCAACTTTGAATACAATGCCAAAGGAGTGCATGTTGGCGATGCAGCCCAGTTCCAGTTTATGGAGAGTCTCCGGTGGGAAATCATAAAATATCTTTATATTTCAGGAAGCTGCACTCTTTTTGACAAGAATTATTCCCAGATGGATCCAACGTCCCTTACAAAAGTTTACCTGGATGAAAATGGAAATCCAAGGGATTCCTGGAAAATGCCGATGTATTATCTGATCGACCTGAATGCAGGCTACCGGTTCAATTTTAAAAAATTCAAGCTTGATCTCCGGGCGTCGGTGCTCAACGTCCTCGACAAGGCATATATTGCTGATGCGAAGAACAATGACTCCTACTCGACTACCACTACCAATTTCGATGCAGCTTCTGCGGGTGTTTTCTACGGGGTGGGAAGAACCTTCAATGTGTCATTTGCAATTAGTTATTAAGTGATTAAAAATATATAAACCATTAACCCGTTAACCTTTTTACTAATTATCCATCCTGATTTAAATTTAAAAAATGAAAAAAATAACCTTATCGATTTTAGGCCTGATTTTCCTTACATTCCAGGGATTCTCCCAGGCCAATATTGCCGCTGCAAGGGCTATGCCGATCGGCTCGACCATCACGGTTCACGGCATTGTCACCAATGGCCCTGAACTGGGCATCATCCGGTACTTCCAGGATGCAACAGCCGGAATCGCCGCATATAGTTCTACCATTACCGGGCTTTCAAGGGGCGATTCAATCGTTTTAACCGGTGTAACCACAAATTATAATCAGCTGATCGAAATTAACCCGGTCAATTCTTTCAATGCCATTGCCCCAAAACCTTTGCCTGCACCCATCGTCATTACCCCGGGAGGAATGAAGGAGCAATATGAATCCATGCTGGTTAAGATGGTGGGGGTTACCTTCGCAAATGCCGGAGGGGTTTTTTCGGGGAACACCAATTACAATGTCACGGCCAACGGGGAAACCTGTGCAGTGCGTGTCAACAATGCCTCCAACCTGGTTGGCCAGATCATCCCGGCAGCCCAGGTTACCCTGGTTGGCATCTGCTCCCAGTTTTCTTATACCGACCCGGCTGGTGGTTACCAGATGCTGCTTCGTGATAAAGACGACATCATCAGCACCAGTACCATTGTGTTTACCACTCCGCTTGCAGTTTCAAACATTGCCACCAATTCCCTTACATTCGGATGGAATACGAATATAGCCGGAACCACTGAACTTTATTATGGTCTCACTCCGCAGCTGGAACTGGGTCATATGAGCAGTGCAGGCACAGGAACAACCCATACAATCAACGTTACCGGGCTCAATCCTGCCGATCTTGTTTACGTACAGGCATTCTCCGTGGCAGCCTCCGATACGGGCTTCTCCGGGCTGAAACCATTCATCACCCGTTCAACTTCTACCGGAAACATCAAAACCTATTTTACCCGTCCGGTCGACACGACCGTGGCAAACGGCCCCAAAGCCATCCAGATCTACCGTGCTGTGGATGACACCTGCATTGCTTACATCAACAGGGCAAAATACAGCATTGACATTGCCATGTACAACTTCAACCTTGAGGGGATCAGCAATATTGCAAGTGCGCTTAATGCGGCTTATGCACGGGGTGTAGTCGTCAGACTTGTGGTTTGCGGAAGTACTAATAACTCAGCAGTACCTTCGCTGGTCGCAGGAATCGGGAAGATTGCCCGACCCGTGACCGTGGGAATCATGCATAATAAATTCATGGTGATCGATGGGCATTCAGCCAACCAGAACGATCCCATTGTATGGACAGGTTCCTGCAACTGGACAGATCAGAATGTGAACACCGATGCCAACAATGTTCTCTTTATCCAGGACGCCAGTCTTGCGAAAGTTTACACACTGGAGTTTAACGAAATGTTTGGTTCAACTACCGCTGTGCCAAATCCTGCCAATGCCAAATTCGGCCCGGCAAAATCAGACAACACTCCGCACGAACTGGTCGTTGGCGGCAACCGCGTTGAAGTCTATTTCAGTCCGAGTGATGGTGTTAACCAGCAGATTGTTAACCATATTGCAACTGCCAACACCGACCTTGAGATCGCAACCATGCTGATAACCCGTGCGGTTATCAGTGATGCCATCATCGCACGTAAAAATGCAGGGGTTACCTCCAAAGTGATCATTACAAGCATTGCAACTTCTGATGCAAACGTTGTTGCGAATCTTGGGGCGTCACTTGGGAATTATTTCAGGGTGTACAACGAGCAGGGATTGCTTCACAGCAAAGTCATGATCATTGACCAGTCAAATGCAAACTCAGATCCCATGGTGTGGACCGGTTCCCATAACTGGAGCGATGCGGCCAATGTGAGCAACGATGAAAATTCCATCGTGATTCACCAGGCAGCCATATGCAATCTCTATTACCAGGAGTTTAAGAAAAGATTCGACCTGGCATTGCCTTTCGTGAATCATCCTGTGCTTGACCTTGGCAACGATACAACCGTTATCGCCGGTGATACCGTGACCCTCAACGCAAAACTTTTTGACTCCTATGTCTGGTCGACCGGCGCCCTCACCCAGACCGCACAGATCGATTCCTCCGGGGTCGGGTACGGTACAAAAAAGGTCTGGTGCCGTGTAAGCAATCAATACGGAACCCAGTCTGATACGGTACTGATAACCTTCAAACACGGTGTTGGGATCGGGGAGAAGAATTCTCAGATTTCCAGGTTCAGCCTCTATCCGAACCCTGCCACCGGAAGTTTCGCCATTGGCTTTTCAGCAAAAGGGATAACGCCTGTTTTCATTGAGTTGATGGCTTTCGACGGACGGGTTGTATGGCAGTCGCAAACAAACACCCAGGCCGGTAAAAATTCAATCAGGGTTCCTGATCTTCACATTGCATCAGGGATCTACCTTGTTCGTCTGAAAACAGGTGAAGGATCGCTAAGCCAGAAAATCGTTGTTAAATAAACAGAAATCGGGGCAGGGTGCAATACCTTGCCCCAATTTTCGTTAATTCAGAAAGCAACTATTTACCCTAAAACTTTTCGTTTGTGTCAGATTGCCTGGTAATCATCCCTACCTATAATGAAAAAGATAATATTGAGCGCATCCTGCGAAAGGTCTTTTCATTGCCCAAAGAGCTGGATGTTCTCATTGTGGAGGATAACTCGCCCGATGGAACCGCTGCAATCGTAAAAACACTCATGAAGGAGTTTCCCGAACGGCTTTTTATCGAAGAGCGGAAAGGGAAACTGGGGCTGGGAACAGCTTACATCCATGGATTTAAATGGGCGTTGAAACGCAGCTATAATTTTATCTTCGAGATGGATGCTGATTTTTCGCACAACCCGGATGATCTCCTCAGGCTTTATGACGCCGCAAAAAACCAGGGAGGCGATGTGGTCATCGGCTCCCGTTACATTACCGGGGTGAATGTGGTCAACTGGCCCATGGGCAGGGTATTGATGTCTTACGTAGCTTCAATCTACGTGCGCTTTATCACCCGCATGAAGGTGATGGACACCACCGCCGGTTTCAAATGCTACACCCGCAAAGTACTCGAGATAATTGATCTCGACCGGGTTCGGTTTACCGGTTATGCTTTCCAGATCGAAATGAAATATACAGCCTGGAAACTCGGCTTCAACATCGTGGAAGTACCCATCATCTTTACCGACCGTACCATGGGGGAGTCGAAGATGAGCAAGGGGATCTTCCGGGAAGCCGTGCTGGGTGTAATCAGCCTTCGCTGGAGAAGCATGTTGAAGAGATACAAACCCCGCCAGAACTAAACAACATTCTTTCGGTTCATTTTACCTTGCTGAAGGCATCAGCCATGTGTTTCGGAAATGATGAACTCATATTATATTCATAATGCCCTGATTGTTAACGAAGGCAAACGGTTTTCCGGGGGTGTATTTATCCAGGAGGGTCTGATCGGCGAAATATTCCGTGGAAATGCCCCCGATGATTTTCAAATGCCTGCCGGTACGGTTTTCATTGATGCAAAACAACAGTATCTTTTACCTGGCATCATTGACGATCATGTACATTTTCGTGAGCCCGGGCTAACCGAAAAAGGAGATATCCATAGCGAAAGCAGGGCAGCCGTTGCAGGAGGTGTTACATCATACATGGAGATGCCCAATACAAGGCCGAATGCGACAACCCTTGAACTCCTGGAAGAAAAATATGAGCTTGCCTCCCTGAAATCACTGGCCAATTACTCTTTTTTCCTGGGGGCCACGAATCAAAACATTTCTGAAATAGAACATGCCGACCCAGCCATGATATGCGGAGTGAAGCTTTTCATGGGTGCCTCTACCGGCAACATGCTTGTGGATGACCCCGAAGCCCTGGATGCCATCTTCGCCCGATCGCCGCTCCTGATCGCCGTACACGCCGAAGAGGAATCCATCGTTCAGCATAACCTGGAGGAATTCATCAGGCAATATGGCGAGGATATACCCGTTTCAGCGCATCCTCTGATCCGATCCGGTGAGGCTTGCTTCTGCTCTTCGGAAAAGGCAGTGAACCTGGCAGTGAAATACAACGCACGCCTCCACCTGATGCATTTATCTACCGCAAAGGAACTCGGGCTACTGCAGAACGACATTCCGCTTGAAGAGAAAAAGATCACCGGCGAGGTTTGCATTCACCATCTCTGGTTTGATGACAGGGATTACGGGGACCTTGGTGCCAGGATCAGGTGGAATCCTGCAATAAAAACATCAGGTGACAGGGAAGCCCTCTTTGCAGGACTGCTGAACAACAAAATAGACCTCATTGCCACCGATCATGCCCCGCATCTGAAAGGGGAGAAGGAAAATCCGTATACGAGCTGTCCTTCCGGAGGTCCGCTCATCCAGCATTCGCTGGTGGCAATGTTTGGGTTTTTCCAGCTCGGGAAGATCCCTGTCGAAAAAATTGTGGATAAAATGTGTCATGCCCCGGCCATCCTTTACAGGATCAAAAACAGGGGATTTATTCATAAAGGCTATGCTGCCGACATCGTGCTGGTCGACCCCGATGATCCCTGGACCGTGGCGCCTGAAAATATTTTGTACAAATGCGGATGGTCGCCCTTCGAGGGAGTTACATTTAAATCGCGTGTAACACATACATGGGTGAATGGTCACCTTGCATATGAGCGGGGAAAATTTAATGAATTGACAAAGGGGCAGCGGCTCGTTTTTAATCCACCCCATGCATCTTAAAATGAAAAACCAAAGAATCAATTGAAAAAATGAAAACAAAAGTACTCCTTCTTGTATTGCTACTCACTGGCATGGTTTCATGCCGCTTTGAAAATAAAGTGATTGAAGAAACTTATCCCGATGGTTCCACAAAACGTCTTTGCATTTACAAGGGGAAAGGCGAAGGGCGGGAGTTGCTGAAAGAGACTACCTATTATCCCAACAAGCAGGCGCAGATGGAAGGAACCTATAAGGACGGCAAACGGGAAGGCAAATGGACCTACTGGTATGAAAATGGAAAATTGTGGAGCGAAGGGACCTATTTGAAAGGCAAATCCGATGGGAAAAGAATCACCTATTTCGAGAATGGAAAAGTAAGGTATGACGGGTATTACAAGGAGGATATGCGTGTCGGCAAATGGAGGTTCTTTGACGAAAACGGCCGGCTGCTGAAAGAACTGGACTACTCAAATCCCACCGCCAACTAATTCGTGACACGTGTCACGCGTCACGAATTTCAGTTGCTGACGATCAGGTACACCGGCAAATGATCGCTGAATCCCCCGAAATACGCGGTTCCGCTGGCTGTGCGGTTTGGCACCATCTCTCCGCTTTTATTTTTATACAACAACCATTCAGGTTTGAAAATATATGCATAGGGCGGCTGGATTTCAGCACCTTTCCCTTTTTTTGGTGCCAGCAGGTTTCCTGAAACTACAAACTGGTCGAACAGGTCCCAGTCTTTGTAATATAGCGTGCCTTCACCCTGCAGGAATCGTTCATACATCAGGTTGTACAATACGGCCGGGGCGGCTTTCTTTACAGGTTTCGCTGCTCCAAGTATTTCAGCGAGGCTTTTATTGCCTGGCTCGTCGTTGAAATCGCCCATGATCACGATGTTGGCCTTTGGATTATGCGCCAGCAGGGAATCGGTAAGGTGTCTTAAGGTTGTGGCATTTTCAATCCGCTGGGCTTCGGTTTCAGCGGCTCCGCCTGTGCGCGATTTCCAGTGGTTCACGAAGAGATGAAAGGTGTCTTTTTTGGCATCAGCAAGCTTTACATACAGAATTAAACGTGTTTTAAAGGTTTGCGCCCCAGGGAAGGCATGATGACTGATGTACTTCATGATATCTTTCCTGAAGATCAATGCAACATCAATGCCCCTTGGATCACTGCCCTCTTCCAGGATTGCCTGGTAATTGCCTGAACGCAAGCCTGTTTTTGAAACCAGGTCATTTAAAACCGAAATGTTCTCAATTTCCGACATCCCAATGACAGCTGGCAGATTGACGCTGTCGATCGCCACCAGTGCCCTGGCAATGTTGTTGAGTTTGTGATAGTACCGCGCACTGGTCCAGGCGACTTTGGAACCTGGTAAAAAGTCCTCATCGTTCTTGTTCGGATCATCGATGGTGTCAAAACTGTTTTCGGTATTGTAGAATGCAATTTTAAACTGGATTCCGTGGTTCTTCTGGGCATTTACATGAACAGTGACAACCAGGAAAAGAATGGTAACAAAGAAATTCAAACGCATGGCGGGTGTTGTTAATTTTGTTGGCAAAGATCAAAAAAAAAGGGGTACCCCTGACGAGGCCCCCTTTAATTTCTTATGGTTAAGATCAATCAACCACGATAACGAGGTATTTTGAATTCGACCAGAAAGCTTTGTAGTCGAGAATCTGCAAAGCCTGGATCACTTTCTTGTCACCCGTGAACTTGTATGCGCTCGTGGGGTGGCTTGAAATAATCTTGGCTTTTTTGCTGAGGATTTGAATTTCGGTCACCTTACGAACATCGATTTTAGTAAAGAGGTCTTTGTTGAAATCAGCAAGTACTTCCCCGCTCTTGATGATTCCACTTTTCTTTAATTCTTTGTTTGTGCCGATCACATAAAATGCGGTGTGAAGCGCTTCATCCTGGGCAGCAAGTGTTTGCGACTGGCTGTTGATCTGCGATCCCTGATCCTTTACGGTGCGTGACAAGGTGTCGATTTTAAGGTTGGCCATTTCAAACGAAGCGTTGAGTTTGGAGAGTTTGGTGCGCAAATCCTCAATCTGTGAAGCTTTGTCGGCAAGATCCTTATTCAAACGTGCAACCATTTTGTTGAGCTCGTCAACCTTCATGTTCGAATTTTTCAGTTTTTTCGACAGGGCATTGATCGTTTCTTTATTTTTCTGCATCAAACCATAGATGGTCTGAATGTCGTTCTTGATCTGATCCTTGGCCGAAAGTTTTAATTCGCCGCCACGATCTGTGGTGAGATTGATGATGTTTTCTTTTTGTTTGATGGTGTCCAGCGTTCCCTGGATGTCGTTGATGGAGCGGATGAATTCGTTTATTGCTTCATCTTTTTGCATGGTTTGAGTCATCAGACTGTCAGTCTTGGACTGCAATTCCTGGGCTTTTTTCTCAGCTGCACGACCGCAGGCAAAAATCACAGGGATCAGTAAAAGAAAAAAATACTTTTTCATTTGAATTGGGTTTTAATTTGACGCAAAATTAAGGAGAAAATCAGAAATATTCTAATAAACTAATTCCGGGGCAAAGATGCGGTGCTTTGTACTCCAAACTATTATATAATTTCCGGTATTTATTACATAATTCACACTTTATTGAAAAAAAATACTTTATCCAAAGAAATGATGACCAAAATCAGCATTGCTGATTTTATTAATTGTGTGGATGATTTTTTTAGGCTT
>Ga0118677_10001104_pt1 | contig 57873 bp, 52 predicted proteins | sample AliMusrvi5mmetaG_FD_86154 | JGI IMG/M metagenome (GOLD analysis project Ga0118677, IMG submission 86154)
GGTTCAGATAATGCTCCCAGATCCATTCTATACGTTCCTTTTTTTTATCCGGGTGCGGCAGAGGACGCACGGGCTCATTTTCCGGAAGCCGAAGGAAGAACATCTGGCTCGGTTCCTTTTTTAAGTCGTAAAAATCAACCCACCTGGATTTACGTGCTTCGATAGTTCCTTTCACTTATCCTCCGTGAACTTTAACCATTTATTAGCTTCGCTTACGGCTCTTAGCGAAAAACACCGGACCTCAGATCGAGCCAAGGATGACAAAACAACTTAACAATCATCCATCATGAATTATCAATTGTTTTATTAACGGCCTCATGCATGGCGATAATATTCTCCAGCTTTGCGCTGTTATCTATCTCTGTGGTGGAGCCGAGAAAATAGCCGGGGGAGGCATCTTTGACCGCCTGCTCGCAGGCTGCTCTAACCTGTTCGGGTGTCCCCCTTGATAATAGCTGGCTCATGTCTATCCCGCCCGTAAGAAAGATCTTTTTGCCGTATTTTTCTTTTACTTCCTTAAGGTTCATTCCTGCTACGGTCTCAATAGGATTTAAGCCGTCTATTCCGGACGCGATCAGGTCGTCCATTATTTCCATCAGGTAACCGTCGGAATGGAACAAACATTTTATGCCGTGTTCATGCCAGGCATCGTTCAATTTTTTCAGCCTTGGACAAAACTCCCTTCTTAAGTAAGCCGGGGAATGAAGCAGCATGTTCTTACAGGCAATATCACCAAAAGTCAAAACACAGGGTGATAGTTTTTTGTCGGCTATAATATGGCAGACATCCACCTTGTAATTTGTCCACACTTCAAGAAATTCCGAAAGCAGGCCGGGCTCATCGCATTCAATATAGGAGAACAGGTCCAGCCCTATATTATGCCTTAATTCGTCCAGCCCCGTGCCCTGGCAGGCCAGCAGGTTTACCGTAGCCCCGATATAGCTTTGGGTTTTAAGAAAATTATCATGCCATTTTTTGCGGAAGGCCCCGGAGTTTTCCTTTAATTCTTTATGGAGCTTCTTTTGTATCAGTATCCATTTTTTTAAGAACTCTATGGCTCCTTTTTCGTCCTCAAAAGGCCTTTTTGCTATCCAGCTTGTTTTTTCTTTGATACTAAAGTGCTGAGTAAAACCGAGCTCGTCAACAAGGTCTTTTTCAACAGTAGGGCCGAAGCCCACATCCCTGGTCATATCGAGAAAATTATCAAGAGAACTGCCTGCTATTTTAAGCAGTTTTTCTTCGGTTTCTTTATCTTCAGCCAGAAGCGGCAATTTCTTGCCACTAAAGTGTTCAAAGAACGCGTCGCACCGCACCAGGTCATATATGGGAACCCTATCGGTTTCCTGTAAATTCATTGCCCTTTCAACCCGTTCCCTTTTTGTCATCTTTGCCATGAAAACTCCTTTATATTTGTTAACTCACCCCCGTACTATTCACTGCCTTCAAGTACAGGGCCATGAACCTGAAGTATGAATGGTTCATGGTTTTTCAACAACCTTTCCGAGCTTCATTATAAACTATTTTTCCTGTCCTTTTCAATGACTTCACTGAAAAGCCGGATTGCCCTATTAATTGTATTATCAGGTAAAATCTGCTAAAATCTTTCCATGAAAGCTATTCTCGGAAAACCCAAAATAGATATGACCTCGTTAGGCGATACGTGGGACGCATGCTGGGCGGAAGATGACAACCTCTACGCGACTTCTGATGATACAGTTGAATTCAGCGAGAGGCCGGTCAACAACCTTAATAAGCGGCCGGGAAATAATCTCCAGTTTCATCTCTTAAGCGGTAATGCTCCGGCAGGCCTCAAGGGAAGAACTATTAACCGCATGGTTGAATACGGAACTATGACTTCAAAAGGCCCGGACGGTTGTATGTGGAAGGCCGGCGGCAACATATGTGTCGGGGGAAAACTTTACGCGTTCGTAGGCCGGCACGGCTTGAATTTCAGCGCGCGCCAAACGGCCGAAAATTCCAGCCTTATTATGTCGAGTGACAAAGGCCTGAGCTGGAAACGGACAGCCCGAGAAAATTACGAAAATCCCATGTTCCCGGGCGGAAGGTTTGGAAGCCCCTTCTTCGTAAAATACGGCAAAGACGGAGAGGCCTTTGTGCATAATGCGGATAAATATATTTACGCCGTTTCCAACGACGGTTTTTGGGAAAACGGCGACAATATGATACTTGGCAGGGTATTAAGAACTAAGCTCCCGGACCTTAAAGCTGCCGACTGGCAGTACTTTACCGGGAAAGACGGAATGGCGGATAAAAATTGGTCGGGAAAATTACAGGAAGCCGAACCCGTACTCGTAAATCCCGGCAGGTGCAGTATGACGGGTATTCAATACATCGCACCGCTAAGACGTTATCTGATGATACAATGGTATTATACAAAAGGTACCGGGCATGTAGCGCCGGCCGACACGGCCTGGATATTCTATGAAGCACCCGCACCGTGGGGCCCCTGGACGGCATTTGATGAAAAACAATTCTCTCCTGAGGGCTACTATAATCCCTGCATCGTTTCAAAATTCATAAGCCCGGACGGGCTCAAAATGACAATACTCACCAACGGAAGTTTCATGACCGCCGGAGCCGAAAATGACGCCTGCATCTACCGCTTGACCTTAATTCCCTGCACTTTGGAACTTTAGTCCCGGCAAAATTGAAGGCCTGTGGAATAAGGCCGCGGCTATTACACTATCTTTTATCTATCAATAATTAGTTATCAGCTATTAGCAATTGTCTTAATCCGCCGCTACCGCTATTCCTGTAATCTCGTTATGCTTTATTTCCCCTATTTTGCCGTAAGGATTTTTTCTGACCGCGCAATAAAAGTGATAAAGTTTGTTCTTGTGAAAAATGATAATTTTTCATATTTATACTTTTTCCAGGTCTATGAAGCCCTTTTCAACATCGGTGCTTATGAGTTTTACCGAAACCCGCATACCGACTTCAAGTCCTTCATAACCTTTTGACAGTTTACCTTCCACCGGCGGCTCTGAAAGCCTGACCCAGGTTCCTTTTTCCGAGGCCCCGGTCACAATAGCGCTGAATTTTTCACCTATTCTGGACCTTAAGAGCAGCGCGGCCGCGGACTTGCTGACCTGCCTTTCCACCTTCTTCGCCGCATCTTCCTGCTCGGTACAATGAACAGCAAGTGAGTTAAGCTCAGCTTTCTCGTAGGGGCAAGTTACACTTCCAATTGCGGCTTTTAAGAGGCGCAGCGTGATAATATCAGGATAACGCCTGTTGGGAGCCGTAGAATGGGTATAATCTTTTACGGCAAGGCCAAAATGTCCGACGGGAACCTCCCCCGGCAGTTCTGCAACATATTCTCCGGGGCCCAGGAGCTTGATCACACTGAGCGAAAGATCCGGGAAATTTTCCGGATCCGCGGTTCTTTGCTTTAACAGAAAATTTTCAAGTGCCTTTGAATCCGGCAGGACCGGCAGTTTGTAATTTTTTTCTGCCGCAAGTGCCGCAATTTTTCCCCAGAGCTTTGGCTTTCTTACTACGCGCCGCAAGGAGGGAAGATTTTTAGCGGAAAGAAATCTGGCTATCACGCCGTTCGCCGCCACCATGAATTCCTCAATGATATCTTTTGCTCTGTTTTTCTTGTCTTCCTTAAGCGCGCTGAGTTTTTCGTTAGAAAACACGGAGTGGAGCTCAATAGTGCGGAAATCAAGCGCGCCGCTCAAGCGCCTATTTTCTTTCAACTTTCGCGCGGTTTCATCCTGCAGTCTAATATTTTCTTCCAGCCCGGTAACCATAGGTATCTCTTTTGGGATCGGGCCGGTCCCGTCAAGCCAGGCCGCAACACTATCATAAGCAAGTTTCGCCTTATTATTAACAATGCCGGTAAAGACCGAACTGCTTTTCAGCAGGCCTCCGGCATCCACGGTCATTTCTATTATTAAAGCGCTCCTGTCCAGACCGGGATTAAGAGAGGTAAGCCCGAAAGAAAGTTTTTCCGGCAGCATCGGAAAGTTGCCCCCGGCCGTATAGACAGAGGTCGTGTTCTGTTTTGCGTGCGCGTCTATCGCCGAACCTTTCTTTACCAGAGCGTCGACATCAACGACAGCGACAAATATCTCCACCTCGCCGCCTTTGCGCTGCTCTGCCGCAGTAAGTTGATCAAGATCCCTCGAATCATCATTATCTATGGAACACCACAAGAGGTTTCTCAGATCCCCTTCGTTTAATTTTGGAATACTGATTTTTTCTCCCAGCTTTGCAAGTTCAGAAACAACCTGTGAAGAAAAATCCGGCTGCAGCCCCTTTTCCAGCATCACCCTTTTTGCGATAGTTTGCAGCAACACGCGGTCTGTAAGCATATTCTCCTTTTATTTAGTTAGTTTTTCCATGTTTATGCCGTATGAAAATAAAAGGTCAGTTTCTCCTTCCCTTTTTCAAGATAAGGTGCCATATTCTTCTGCCACTTTATATTGGCTTCGGTCTTGTCAAGTTTCTCGAAGGAAGCATCTATATTATCGCCTTCCAGATAGCCGACCAGCATCCCGTCTTCCCTGTAAAAAAGCGAATAGTTCCTGATCCCGCATTCCTTTATGGCATCAAGCATATCCTGCCAAACAACTTCATGCGCCTTTAGATACTCCTTAAGCTTTCCCTTCTTTACCCTGAGCAAAAAACATTGTCTTTGCATATTGCCCCCCTAAAAAAATATATATCGTATTTTTCTATATATCATTATTTGATATACCATTTACCTGTCCATATATCATTCTTTTTCCCTTTTAAAATATAGCAGATTCTTCTGGAGTTATAAATAGGGTAATTTGAGCCATATTTTACCCCATTTAGCTGGTTTGGCTACCCTATTAATAATATTTACTATTTGTCTGATATTATATCTGCATTTTAAATACTATTTAATCAGGTTCCAATTATCTAAATAATAATTCATTTCATGATCCAAATTTCCGAGATAAACTTTTCCTTCCCTGAATTTAATATTTATCCGGAACCTCTTTCCATGTCCCACCTCAAGTATAGCTTTCTCAAAAACTTTCTTTTCCATCTCAAGGTAAGGCAGAATCAAGAAATGATTCCCTTTTTCTCCATGCAATACAAATATATAGAATATGTTACCGGTATTATGACGCTCAAATGAGACCCTTCGAACATCAAATACATAGGTTGTATAGCTATTAAGATTAGAGGTCTTAACTTGTATTCCAAATAATTGATTTTCTTTTACTGCGACGATATCCATACCAATATCAACACTCATTATACTTGCATTAAAGCCTCTAAAAAGAAGCTCACTGCACACAAGGTGCTCTCCACCTTTACCGGTAAAACTTCCTTCAATACTTATTTTTGCCTCTTCTTCTTTTTCTTGTTCTATTACTTTTTCTGTTTCTTTAATTATTTTCTTGTTTGGATTAAGAGCATAGATTCCGGGTTTCTTCCTGATAAAATCCGAACCATCACCCTTATATTTGATATCTGAAGTAATTTGCGCATTCATGGAATTGTCAGGTGAAGCCCCTGCTGTCTCTAATATTCCAGACTCAAGAGCTCTTTTTGTTATTTCCTGATAGTGTAATGGTTTACCTTCTTTTTTGAGTATTTCTATTGCAGCTTGTTTAAATGTATTCATATTTTTGCCCCTTCTCCTGCTTTCAGCCTTTTATACACTCTTTTCAATAAGTAATCCTTAACCACTCTGCTGAATTCTTTATCTTCCATCATTCTGTCAAATATTCCCTTATTCTGATCCATTCTATCCACCAGTTTTGTAATAAAAAGTTCTTCAAAACCGAATTTAAAATTCTCAATCGTGTTGATCTTCGCTTGTCCGGTCAGTTTTTCATCCCGGATCATTTCTTCTTCAATTTGATCAAAGAAAAGTTTATCAGCATCGGTAAAATCAGTGCCAAATCTTTCGTTTATAAGTTTGATTATCTCGGACAGCTTTATTTTATCCTCGTTGTCTGCCCTGGCTCCGGCATCTTTAGCGCCTTTGATCTTACCGCCTATTCCTACCTGAAGGCAAATATCCCCTTCGTTTATTTTTTGCAGGCGATAATACTCCAGGGCAACTTCATCATTTAACTTGTAAATCTCAGACACATCTCTTTTGGGCAGTTTCCTGTCTAATAAGCGTAAATACGCGTTGAGCTTTTCCAGTTCAATATCACTAAAAGGCATTATCTGTGATAGAAAGGAGTATAACCGCAGAAATGTCTGTATATCTTTCTTAAACTCATCGCGCGTTTCATCTTTTTCCAAATCCATATATCTTCTTACAGCTTTGTCCAGAATTGCATTAGTAATCGCATGCACATCACGATCTTTGCTGAAAAACTTATTACAAAATGCGTCTATTTCATCCTGCGGGGTAATCAGATACGATTCTATTTTGACCTTCAAACTATAAAGCAAATTTGGATCCACGGTTTCAGCGAGTTCAGTCACCTCAAAATACGGCTGGAACGAATCAAAAATAGTTTTTCTGTCATTCACAAAATCAAGGACAAAAGTATTTTCTTTGCCCGGGCAAGTTCTGTTTAACCTGCTTATCGTCTGAACGGCCTTAACCCCCTCCAGGCGTTTATCAATATACATTGTATGAAGTAACGGCTCATCATATCCCGTCTGGTATTTTTCCGCAACAAGCAGAAGCCGGTATTCATTTGTTTTTGAGAATTTTTCAGGAAGTTCTTTTTCCTTGAACCCGTTCATGTTTTCCTCTGTATATTCCGGAGGAATGGAATCCAGCAGTACTTTGCCGGAAAACGCTATTAAAGCTCTAATATCGGTATAACCTTTTTCTTTCAGATATCTATCAAACTCAAGCTTGTATCTTACGACCTGTTCCCTTGAGGAAGTAACCACCATAGCTTTTGCTTTTCCGCCTATTTTCCCCATAACGTTTTGTTTAAAATGCTCGATCATTACCTCTGTTTTTTGGGCAAGATTGTGGGGATGCAAAGTCATAAACCTTGCTACGGCTCTTGCTGCTTTTTTCTTATCAAGAGACGGGTCTTCCTGTATTTTCTTGGTTAAATTATAAAATGTTTTATAGGTAAGATAGTTTTTAAGAACATCCAGAATGAAATCTTCCTCTATTGCCTGTCTCATAGAATAAAGATGGAAGGGCTGAGGTATTCCGTTTGTGTCTTTCTCTCCAAAAACCTCCAGTGTCCTTGCTTTAGGAGTGGCGGTAAATCCAAAAAAACTCAAGTTTTTCTGTTTTCCCCTTGTCAGCATCTCTTTCTGCATTACATCAAGGGGATTATTCTCGTCAAATTCCGATTCGTACTCTTCAGTATCCTTAGTATTTTTCTCTTTCATTTCTTTCGTATCAATAACTGTAAGAACTTCCTTCATTTTCCGTGCAGCTTCTCCGCCCTGCGAGCTATGCGCTTCATCAACAATTATCGCGTAATTTCTCTTTGGCAATTTACCTATTTCTCCGATCACAAACGGGAATTTCTGAAGTGTGGTTATGATAATATTTGTTCCGGCGGTTAAAGCCCCCGCCAATTGTTTGGCATTCTTATCTATCTTTTCGACCACTCCCGCTTTATGCTCAAATTGATAAATAGTATTTTGTAATTGCCTATCAAGAACCTTTCTATCCGTAATAACAATGACAGAATCAAATATCCTGTTATTTGCCGTATTATGCAAGCCGGCAAGATGATAGGAAAGCCACGCGATAGAGTTACTCTTTCCGCTCCCCGCGCTGTGCTGGATAAGGTAATTCTTGCCCGGACCGCTCTTTAAGGCATCAGTGGACAACTTTCTAACAGCGTCTAACTGATGATATCGGGGGAAAATCATCGTTTCCTTAATGATAATTTTATCTTCAACTTTTATTTCTTCCTCTTGCAAATGCATGTATCTCTTCAAAATATCCATCCAGCTATCTTTTGTCCAGATATACTCCCACATATATGAAGTCTTATGCCCGGAAGGATTAACAGGATTTCCCGCGCCCCTATCATTACCCTTATTAAACGGCAGGTATTTTGTTTTGGTTCCATGGATTCTTGTTGTCATGTAAACATCGTCAGCATCCATAGCAAAATGCACAAGAGCTCTTTTCTTAAACTGAAATAACAGTTCGGTTTCGTCTCTATCCCTTTTGTACTGCCACTTCGCGTTTTTCACATCCTGTCCGGTATATTTATTTTTAAGCTCAACTGTAGCAACCGGTAAACCGTTTACACTTAAAATAATATCCACAGAATTTTCATTTTTTTTACTGTAATGCACCTGAGTTGTCACCGTGAGGATGTTTTTCTGATATAAAGCATTTGCCTCCGGATTTAACCCGCTAACAGGCCGGAAATACGCCAGGTCAAACTTTTTGCCAAAGTCAGTTACACCGTTTCGAAGGCAATCCAGCATCCCGCGTTGGTCAAGCTCCTGATTCAGCCGCTTAAGAAACTTCTCTTCGACTTCCCCTCCATGTATCTCTTCAAGTTCTTCCCATTTTACATCTTGTGTGTCCTTAATAAACTTAAGCAAAATGGAAATATCCAGAGCAAGGTCTCTGCTAAAATTATCAGGGTTGCCGCGTAAATACCCGCCGCCAGCAACAAGCTCCCCGGCTATGTATTCTTCAAATGCGTGTTCGTTGATTCTTGACATTATTTTTTCCCATCCAGTATTAGTTTTACGCCTAATTCTTTAAGCATTGCAAATGTGTCTAGATATCTCACGCCAAATGTTTTGCAAACATTTGGAATTAATACTTTATTCTTTTTGCTCAAGTTTAATTTTTCTTCTGTCACCAATGTCCAATCATTATGTTTTGCACATGCAACTAACCAACAATCTGCATTTCTTTCTTCAGCAAATTCAGCTTTTGCAGCACTTGTAAATTGTGTATTTAAAATAGCCCATCTTTGCATATCCCCATAAAAGCTAACAATCGGAGAAATATTTGTTGCAATAAAACACGTTGACGGCATTGATCTAGAAACCCAATCACTTAATTCATCTCCATAATCCTTGATTTCATTATTTACTTTATCAATACTGAAAATAATACTATGTTGATGGTTTATTATTAGACTATCCCAAAAACCAGGAACCAAATCAAACGCATAGTATCTCTTTTTTGCTTCTATAAACACATTGGCATCTAATAAATAGATATGCGCCATTATTATTGCCCCTGAACATAATTAATATAATCATCATAATTCTTCCCTCTTAATCCTGTAAGCTGATACGCTTCACGATAAAGCAATTTACCTTCTATTGCAGCAGTATTTACAATTTCCGCAAAAAGCTTACCAACTCGCCCATTTTGACTGTAAATAAAATCTCCACCATCACCTTTAGATTTCTTTATATTCTTTAGAATTTCAAGATATTCATTATAGAATTTGTAAAAATCTGCTAATTTTATATACTTAAGATCTAATGCTCTCCTTGCACAAACCAACTGGCTTACTTTAAAGGTTCTTGCAAGTGAGTTGTAAATATCTTGGCTGTTTTTTAATCTAATCCACTCTTCTGAAAATATCTTATATGGGACCAATATTTCTGCTGCCACGCTATTACAATATATTTCAATATCATTACTCGCTGGTAATAGTTTTTCAAAATTAACCACACCAGTTAGCCCAAGCCATAAGTGAACCAATTCGTGAACTATTGTAAACATTTGAGCAGCTTTAGCATCCTTATTATTAAGAAATATTAAAGGTGCAAATTCGTCGACTAAAACAAAACCTCGAAACTCCTCTAACTCTAAGTTTCTGTGTGTATTATTTCCAACTACACCGTTAGACACCACCAAAATTCCTATTTTTTCCGCTTTATAACAAATCGCTTTTAATGCATCTTCCCAATTTCGGCAATCTTTTGCCCAATTATCTGGTAACTCTAATTGAGCTTTCATTACTTCTGCAATTTTAATAACACCATCCTTTATTGAAAAAGATTTTATATATTTTTTTGGTGGTTCTTTCTTCTCAATAAAATATTCACGAGCCCAAGATTGTCTTCTTTGCATAATCTGAATTGTTTCTATCAATTCTGGACTTGGTGCCTTTACTGGTTTATCGGAAAAAGTTCTGAAATCGGGAATTGGAAGTTTCTCTATTAACGGTTCATTCAAAAATAGGTATCCAAAAGGAATAGCGGCCTTCCTTGCAAACGCTTCTAATTGCCTGATAGTTGGGAATTTATCTTTTCCCCAGTTGTTAATGTTTGGGAAATTTTTAAAATATTCATCAATAGATTTACGGGACCGGCTTATAGCCCATTCAATTATTTCAGGCTTAATGGCGATTTCATTTTCTTTCATTTTTGTTATCCTTCTTTTAAAATACTTTTATTTTTCCAGTAACAACTTCCGAAATTAAGGCAGTGCGGTACTCCCTCAGGTGTTTTATTTCTTTTTGAATATGATTAATACTTTCTTTTGTTTTACTCAATATTTGGTCAAGGTATTTTACTATTTTTTCTTGTTCACTTATATCACCTGAATACCAAACATTTATTTCAGATATATCTGAAGCATTAATAGCGGGATAACTTACACCAACAGACAAGGCACATACACGGTTAATAAATAAATCAGATCTCAAAATATAATAGAGATACTTTGAAACAAGGCTGTTATTAGGACTTATAACAGCAAACCCTGTTGAGACAATGATATCTTTTATATCTTGCTCAAAATACGATATAGCTTTCAAATATGTTCTAACCGTTGAAACGATTGTATCTCCTTTGTTTACAATTCGACGAGCTCTCGATGGAGCATCAACAAATTTTATTTTTTCTCCTATTGCTATACCATCTTCCAAGTCAACATTCCCAATATCAATGTAATTAAATTCGTAATTTTCTTCTTTTGTTTCATCTAAAGCAAAGCGGTTAATTCTTGACACATATTTAAGCTTTTTAATTTCCCAATGCTTCGGGACCTTCCCCAACCATTCCATATCGGAATCTTTCATTTCTGCTTTCTGGTTAAGACCTTTAGCCACTGCTTGATTGATTACCGCTGCCCGTTCTTCTTTAAGAAGCTCAATCATATATTCTTTCTTGGCTATAAGGTCATCGATTTTTGAAGTCTTGTTATTGAGATAATCTATGATATTTATTTGCTCTTTCAATGATGGGAATGGAATTCTAATAGCGGCCATTTCATTATTCATTAGTTTTGGGTTAATATCATATCGAACATGACCCCTAGTTGCAATATTTAATGCATATGGCAAATATTTCATGGAAACGTTATTAGTCTTCGATTTTAATGTACCACAAACATTCGTACAATTAAATTTTCCATTACGATAAAATACCGTCCCTGCATTTGCGCCGTCAGTTGTCCATGTAACATATTCTCCATCAAAATCATATGTATTAAGCTTTCCCATCATCCCATTCTCTGATGTTTGCGAGCTAAAAACAGGGAAATCTCCAAATTTACGCTCTATTTCTTCATTACTTATTACTCGACCTCTTCCCAAAAAGCACAATGTTCTAATAGCCGTAATATCCCACCCCTTAGGAATCTTCCCGATCCATTCGACATTTGATTCTTTATATTCTGGATATTTTTTCAGCATAGATTCGCTTTTTCCTATTTTTTATCGCAATTGTCGTTTCGTATAATACATTAGTTGAATTCGGTTATTCATCCAATATTGTCCACTTTGTTAAACAAATTATCCACTCTTCTACACTGTGTACCACTATACACTACAAATGGTACACAGTGGAGGTTTGTGGACCACTTTGTTATACACAAATACCGCTTTATTTATCAATAATATCGTAGAGTTTTTCAAATATTAATATTTCAGGTGTATTTCCACCTCTTTTCTCTATTGTTTTAATGATTTTCTCTGATTTTAGCCTGTCTAACAACCTCATCGCAGTAACCTTACTGATACCGCTCTGTTTAATAAATATTGTTGTGCTGAATATGGGATTAATAAAGAGGGCATCCAGAACTTTAATTGCATGCTTTGATCTGGTCGCCTCAGCTATTTTATCCTTCTTTTGTTCGTAAAGTTCCAAAATTGCTTTAGCTTTGGCGCTATTGGTTTTTGATTGTTCAATCACGGCTTTCAGGAAAAAGGTTATCCATTCTTCCCATACTCCGTTTTGGGATATTTCTTTCAGTTTTAAATAATATTCTTCTCTGTTGCTTTCCAGATATTCGCTCATATAAAACATTGGCGTATGAAGAAGTTGTTTTTCAAAAAGAAAAACAGGAATCAGTATTCTGCCCATTCTTCCATTCCCGTCTAAAAATGGGTGAATAATTTCAAACTGAGCATGGGTTATAGCAAGCTGGACAAGCCGGTCCTGCTCCTCAAAATGAATATATTTTTCCAGGTCTGAAAGACACTCCTTAAGGATATTTGGCGCAGGAGGGACATGAGTAGCTTCTTCTATCGTTGAACCAGGTTTTCCAATCCAATTTTGAATGCGCCTGAACTGGCCGGGATCTCTATCTTGACCCCTGACACTATCCATAAGGATTTCATGAGCCCCCCTTATCATATTAAGAGTAATAGGTTTCTTTTTTAACCATTCAATAATGAATTGAGTACTTTTTCTGTAATTAATTATCTCCTGAATATCATCTAATTTTTTCGCCTTTTTATCCGGAGACACTTCGTATCTTAAAACTTCCTGCAAGGTTGCTTGTGTGCCTTCAATCTTTGAGGACAAAACCGCTTCTTTGGTTGACAAAGGTGAAAGCAAAACACGCGGATTTAGTATTCCCTGTAATATTCCGTCATATCTGGCAAGTTCAGCATTTGCCTGTCCGATAAGTTTGATAAAACACGTCCAATCCAGTTTTTCCAAAGGTAGTTTGTTTGGTATATATGGTGTAATCATTCAAGAATCTCCTTGAGTATTCCTTCAGTTTCTTTTTCTAGAGCAAGGATATCCTTCCTGATATCCTCAAGAGAACGAAGGGGTTTATATTTATAAAATTCTTTTGTAAAATTTAGCTCGTAACCTATCTTATCTTTACTTCTATCCATCCACGCATCAGGTACATGAGGTTTTACTTCTTTTTCAAAATATTTATCTATATCCTCGCCTAAGGAGACATTTTCATAATCTCTTAAGTCGGCATCAGGCTCGGGTTTTCCTTTAACATCAAGGCAAATATCTGCTGTTTCATCCCGCTCGGAAAGAGCATAAAGGACAACTTCAAACACCGGTTTCTTTGCTTCTATTTTATGTTTCTCGAATAATTTCTCAAGCCATTTTTGGAAAGTTTCTCTATTTATTACTTTCTCCCCGCTGATATTTTTCATAAGGACGGATTTTATCTTTTCTTGAAGCTTCTGCCCTGCCTCAATTTCTTTCAGGCCTTCGGCGCCTTTCTTTTTACTCTTTGCCAGATTCAAAAATGCGCTTTCTTCTTCAAGTATTAATATACGCTCTTTGTTGACCAGAAAATTCAGCCGAAGCGGCCTCTCCACGGTTACCTTTGTATAACCAAAGTACTTATTATCAAATATCTTACAATATTCTCCGTTTTTAAAATCGCCGTATATTTTTACTATTTTTTCAATATTTTCCTGAGTAATTTCGTTCCTTTTATTTCCAAGGCTTCTCGCCATTTTGGCAAAGAAATTTGTCGCATTGACCAACTGTATCTTTCCCTTTCTTTTTGTTTGCTTTCTGTTTGTTACTATCCAAATATACGTTGAAATACCTGTATTATAAAAAAGTTGATCCGGAAGAGCTATAATGGTTTCGAGCCAGTCATTTTCTATGATCCACTTCCTGATCTCACTTTCCCCGCTTCCGGCCCCTCCGGAGAAAAGCGGAGACCCGTTAAACACGATGGCTATCTTAGAGCCAACGTTTTCCGGTTTCATCTTGGAGATCATATGCTGAAGGAACAAGAAAGAACCATCGCTAATTCTTGGAAGGCCCGCACCAAATCTGCCCGAGAAGCCAAGTTGTTCATGTTCTTTTACGACATGGTCTTCAAACTTTTTCCACTCCACCCCAAACGGAGGATTACTTAACATATAATCAAACTTTTCTTCTTTCAGGCCGTCATGTGTAAAAGAATTTCCATATTTAATATTGTCAGGATTTTCCCCTTTAATAAGCATATCGGAATTACAGATAGCGTAGGTCTGGTCATTTATTTCCTGCCCAAACAATACCAGATGGGCATCTTTGTTAAGCTCCCGCATATATTCTTCTGCAACCGAGAGCATTCCGCCTGTGCCACAAGCCGGGTCATAAACAGTCTTAACAATTTCTTTTTTTGTAAGGATATCGCTGTCCGGAGTGAAAAGTATATCTACCATAAGTCTTATTACTTCCCGGGGAGTAAAATGCTCTCCCGCGGTTTCATTTGAAGCGTCGGCAAATTTTCTGATAAGTTCTTCAAATATATAGCCCATTTCAATGTTAGCAACCTGATCCGGGTGCAAATCAATCTCAGAGAATTTCTTTATTACGAGAAAAAGTATGTTCCCTTTGTCCATTTTTTCAATATTCTCATCAAAAGCAAAATATTGTATTATGTCCCTGGCGTTTTTTGAAAAACCGCTGATAAAGTTCCTCAAATTCGATGCCAGATGGTCAGGATCTTCTACAAGCTTTTTAAAATCATACTTGCTCTTGTTATAAAAAGGAAGTTTTGCCTGTTTTTTTAGAAGAAGTTCAGCGGCTTCAGATCCCATGCCCTTCGTTTTTGGCAGATAATCCAGAACTTTTTCTTTGGTCGGTTCCATAACACAATCAAGCCGCCGTAATACTGTCAGCGGAAGAATAACATTGCCATAATCTGATTGCTTATAATCGTGCCGTAAAATATCAGCCACACTCCAAATGAAATTGGCTTTCTCTCTGAAATTAATAACCATTTTTCTCCTATTAAACAAGGGATAAAACCTTAAAAAGCTTTTTCACTCCTAAATTTTCACCCAATTAGCCGGTGTTTAACCTGCTTTATAATTGATTATACAACGAAAAGGAGTGTTAGAAAAGAGTATTTTTGCCTGCGGCCGGTTTTGTATTTCCTTTCCTTATGAACATGTTATATAATAGTTACTGTTTAAATATTATCGGATTAAGGGGGGGTAAATGGACGAAAAACTGACTGTAGAAACACTCTTAAAGCCCTTTTGGACAGGTGATACCGTTTACCAGGAAAGCCTGTTTTTTGTAAAAAGGGAGGCCGGCGCTTTACCGGAAAGCCGCCTTATCTTTACCCCGGGGAAAATATTATCGTTTAAGAGCGCAGACGGTACGGTTTCATATATAGAAGGAAAGGATTTTACCGTTGATGCCGTGAAAAAAACCTTAACGCTAACGAAGACTTCCACAATTCCTTATAAAACTGTCGAAGAACTTTATCCCAAAAAAGACTCTCCCCTGGAAACAAAGATCTCCCACAAAAAAGGCGATCCTTCAACTTTTTTACTCTTTGGCGAGGGCTTTTTTTTCCACAAACTACAGGCGGAAATAACTTACACGCATCCGGCAGGTGAATGGAAAGGTTATACTCCGAAATATGTCGGGGCTGACTTGCCAAACACCATGGAAAAACTGAAAAATAAAAAACCTTTAAAACTCTGCATAAGCGGGGACAGTATCTCTGCCGGCCATAATGCTTCGAAACTGACCGGGGCGGCCCCCTTCCTGCCTCCTTATGCTGAGCTCTTTGCGCTTTTCCTGGAAAAGCATTTTAATACGAAAATAGAGCTCAAGAATTTTGCGGTCGGGGGCTGGAATGCGATCAAGGGCCTCGCTGATGCCAAAAAAGCGGCCGCGGAAAAACCCGACCTGACCGTTATCGCCTACGGTATGAATGATACTACTTCGAAGACCCCGCATGAATACGGAGAGAATGTCAAAGGCATAATGGACGCCGTCAAGAAAGAAAACCCAAAAGCCGAATTCATACTTGTCGCCTCGATGCTCGGAAACGAGGAATGGCTGGTCATAAAGGAAAACTTCTTTTTATTCCGGGATGATCTAAAAAAACTCTGCGGAAAAGGCGTGGTTCTTGCCGACCTGACCGAAATGTGGGACAGTCTGCTTAGCGCAAAGAGTTTTCATGACCTTACCGGGAACGGGGTCAATCACCCGAATGATTTTGGGCATAGGATCTACGCGCAAGTGCTTCTTTCATTGTTGAATGAGTAAAAGGTTCTAGGTGCCGGGTTCTGGGTTCTGGGAAAAAAATTAAATATCACAATATTGTAAGTCCTTCGACTGTCGACCCTGTGCCCCGGACTAGTAACTATATTGACAAGTAACTATATTGTACTTGACAAAATATTTCAAATAAAATACTATACTCTGGTTATATATTTTATGGTTCAGGGAGGTTGCTATCAAACCCAATATAATTATCGGACAATCGGGCGGTCCTACAGCGGTCATTAATTCCACCCTTTGCGGCTTGATTCAAGCCGCGTCAAAGTCAAAGAAATTCGGCAGAATACTGGGAATGCAATATGGCATTGAAGGTTTCATGAATGATGAGCTCCTCGACCTGGGAAAGCAAACACCTTCTATTATCGAAGGTTTGAGAAAAACCCCTTCCTCCGCGCTGGGTTCCTGCCGGCACAAGGTTAAAGAGGAAGACTTCCCCAAGATACTGGCCCAGTTGAAAAAATATGATATCCATTATTTTTTCCTTATCGGCGGCAATGACACGATGGATACCATTCACAGGGTTGAAGAATACTGCAGAAGGGTCAATTACGAAATTACCGGTATCGGGCTTCCAAAAACTGTTGATAACGATCTTTTCGGCACCGATCACACTCCGGGCTATGCTTCAGCGGGGAGATATGTCGCTTTATCCGTCCAGCAGGCAGGACGGCTGGGCTGCGATATGCAAAGAGTTGATAAATTTGTTATTCTTCAGACGGTCGGCAGGGAAGCCGGCTGGCTGGCCGCCGCGGCGGCCCTGGCAAAAAAAGAAGAACACGAAGCTCCGCATATAATTTATATGCCCGAAAGAAGGCTTAATATTAACAAGGTGCTTTCCGATGTAAAAACCTGTATAAAAAATTTCGGCTGGGTTTCTATCGTCTGCGGAGAAGGTATTCTTTTTGAAGACGGCACTCCGGTCTCGGCATCCTTGACCAAAGATAAATTTTCCAATACCGAGTTCGGCGCCATGGGCGGCACCGGCGCGGCCTTAAATCTGCATAAAATAATAGCGGCGGAAACCGGTTACCGCGGAGAATTCCAGATAACGGAGTCACTCCCCATGTGCGCAATAGACCGGGCTTCCGGGGTGGACCTGAAAGAAGCCTATGAATGCGGGGTCAAAGGAGTAGAATTCGCGAACAAAGGCCTGAGCGGAATAATGGTCTCCATCAAGCGCGTAAGTTCGGCGCCTTACAAAGTTGAATATATTACCGTACCCCTAAAAGAAGTAGCGGTAAAAGCAAAACCTATGGACAGCAAATATATAAGCGCGAGCGGAAATTTTGTCACGAAAGAGTTTATCAAATATGCCGCTCCGTTAATAGGCGGGTTGGATGAATTTTCTGTTTTAAAAAAACTAAAAGCTTGAACCTTACGGGAGGATTAAAATGAATTTAACAGACAGTAAATACAGCAGGTATTCCATAGTAAAAGAAATGCTGGAAACAGCGTCTATGATAGAGAAGCTGGATGTTAAAAAGATAGAAGCTTATGCCGGCAAAATAAAAACAAAGAAAATATTTTTCACCGGTGAAGGTTCTTCAAGGATCTTTCCCGCCAAGAACACCATGTATAAAGCAAAAATACACAATTACAAGGAGTATTTTTCCACGGAAAACTCCACCCAGGCACTGGAATACGACCTTAAGGACAGCACGGTCTTTATTGCCTCCAATTCCGGCAGGACTAAAGAAGCCGGCAGGCTGTTAAGAAAGCTGAAAAAAGAAGGCCATAAGGCGATCTTCGGCGTGGTTGCAAATGCCGGAACGCCTATCCTGGAAGAAGCCGATTTTGGCTACCTTTTAAGCTGTGGAAAAGAAGAAGCCGTTGCCGCGACAAAGTCAGTCTTGGAACAGGCCTTATTTTATGATCTGATCTTCAGAAAAACAAATAATTTGAAGCTTCCGGATATGAAAAAACTCGGCACCCAGGTAAAAGAGGTTCTTGAGATGAAAATACCCGAAGAAATAACGGGCCAGCTGGCCGCTGCCGGCATGATCTATTTTGCGGGAAGAAATGACGGTGTTACCGAAGAAATTACGCTCAAAACAAACGAGATCACCAGAAAGAAATCCGATTTTCTTGAAGGCACCTATGCTTTGCACGGGATCGAAGAGGTAATGGATAAAAAAGATGCAATGGTCGTAATTAATCCTTTTAAGGAAGAAGAAGATAAATTCTGCGAGCTTATAGAAAAGGGCGTCGGCTGTAAGACCTGCGCTATCGCAACAAGAGACACCTGCTTTAAGACCGTTAAGATCCCGAACGCGGGAGATTTTACGACCTATCTGGAACTTGCCGCCGGCTGGAATATCCTGATAGATGTCGGAATAAAGCTGGGGATCAATATGGATAAAACGGTAAGAGCCAGAAAAATAGGGAATGTTATCTAGTTAAACACCGGTGACAAAGCGTTGGTGGATCTCGCTACTCTGCTCGGTCCACCACAAAGCGTTGGCGGATCTCGCTACTCTGCTCGGTCCACCACAAAGCGTTGGTGGATCTCGCTACTCTGCTCGGTCCACCACAAAGCGTTGGCGGATCTCGCTACTCTGCCCGGTCCACCACAAAGCGTTGGTGGATCTCGCTACTCTGCCCGGTCCACCACAAAGCGTTGGTGGATCTCGCTACTCTGCCCGGTCCACCACAAAGCGTTGGTGGATCTCGCTACTCTGCCCGGTCCACCACAAAGCGTTGGTGGATCTCGCTACTCTGCCCGGTCCACCACAAAGCGTTGGTGGATCTCGCTACTCTGCTCGGTCCACCACAAAGCGTTGGTGGATCTCGCTACTCTGCTCGGTCCACCACAAAGCGTTGGTGGATCTCGCTACGCTCGACCTGCTACATAACCGCTGCTGAAAGCGAACTGCATATTGTAGCCGCCGGATTCACCGGTTATGTCCACAACTTCCCCCGCGAAATATAAGCCCGGGACTTTTTTTGAGCCCATCGTTGCCGGATCAATTTCACTCGTTGCCACGCCTCCGGCTGCTGCCATGGCCTCAGTGTAAGGCCTGTGGCCTTTTACTTCAACGGGCCATCTTAAAAGAGAGACTATAATATTTTCCCTTTCTTTCTCCGCCAGATCTTCACACTTTGTGCTTATGTCAATACCAAGAAGCGGCAGGAGAACCAGTGCTATTTTCTTTGGAAGAAAACCCGAAAGGAACTCCGCGACGGTTTTTTCCGGCCTGAAATCCCAGGCCTCGTTCCTAATATTTTTGCAGAGAGGGAGAAAGTTGATAAATACTCCGGCATTATTCTTAATTCCGTCAACAATAAACAGCGAAGCATCCAGGGTCAAAGGGCCGGAGATACCGTACTTTGTAAAAAGCAATTCCCCGCGGTATTTCTTCTCCACTTCTTTAACAGAGATCTCCAGCTCTGCCTCCACCCTCACGCCCTGAAGCTTGTGAAACCAATTCCCAAAAAGCTCAAGGGGAACAATAGCCGGCCTGAGAGGAATTATTGTATGCCCGAACTTTCCGGCAAGTTCATAGCCTGAATTATCGCTTCCAAGCTGGGGATACGCACAACTTCCCGAGGCAATAAGAACTTTTTTTGCTTCGTAGGCATTTCTCCCTGTTTTTATCGAAAATCCATTCTTATTTTTTGCGATAGAAAGCACTTTTTCAGAACTTTTAACCGTGACTTTATTATAAACCAGCTCTCCTATTAAACAATCAATAATAGTCCCCGCATCTTCAGTTACAGGAAGGACCCGCCCAAAAGATTCCGTTTTCAACAGGACTCCGCGTTTCTCAAAAAAGTCCATCAGGTTTTTATTGTCAAATTTTGAAAATATTTTTTCCAAAAATATTTTATCACCGGAGTATTTACCAAGGTTTAAGTCGGAGTTGGTAAGATTACATTTACCGTTGCCGGATACGCGGATCTTTTTCCCAAGGACGGGATTTTTATCAATAAGCAGGACCTTTTTATTATTTCCGGAAGCTGTTATTGCGGCCATAAGGCCCGCGGGACCGCCTCCGATTATCAGCAAGTCTTCCATTTATTTTTTATCTCTCAGCATAACAAGAAGCATTTTAAACCTGCCCGCTCCTTTGAGCGCGTGCGGCCTGCCCGCGGGCAAAATAATGAACTCTCCTTTTTTCACAAGCCGGGTTTTTCCGGAAATAGAGATATTTACTTTTCCGTCCACTACATAAACTAGAGCGTCAAACGGCGCTGTATGCTCGCTCAACCCCTCGCCTTTCCCAAAAGAAAAAACTGTAACCGTCCCGGTCTTTCTGTTAAGTATTTCCCTGCTGACAACCGCGGCAGCTTGATATTCCACAAAGTCCTGCAAAGTAAATATTTTTCCTCTGATATCAACATTCTTTTTCATTTTTCCTCCAAAAACAAACCCCGGGACCCGCCAGGGCCCCGGAGCTGTTCTTTCTTTTATCAGCGTGATCCTAAAGTTCCGTAAGCAGTGGAATCTTTCTACTAGAACCTCATCTGTATTGCCATAATAGTTGACCGCTTATAATCTGAAAGTAAAGGATCATAGGTCTGCCTCATGGTAAAGAGGAAGATGACCCCCGGCGCCATTTCCATGCCGACCCTGCCGTAGGCAACGGTATTCGGGCTCTTCAGAGTGACAATATCTATATCTTTTTGTTCATAGCCAATGGCGACTTCAGATATCTTCGGAATGAAATTGCCTTTGTAGCAGGCCTCGCCTCTTACATAGGGTTTTTCCCCCTCATACTGCTGATAGGCCGCTACTAAATTAAGCCAGGGTAAAGGACGCGCGCCCAGCTGGCCGAAAACACCTTTGACCCGCGGGCCGCCGGCAGCAGGCAGCAGAGCCGGACGGCTATCCTCATAAGCATAGTCAAAGAGCCCGGCCACAAAGTTGGATTGCATGGACCTGTATTCTAACTGGTAGTCAAAAAACGCGACCTTCCCCATTATTCCGGGAGCTGCAAAACCTTCGCCGCCGTTGCGGAAAACACCATAGTCGGCATAAACAAGCACGCTCAACAAGCCGGTCTTAATAAGCGAGATCCCGAGATCCGCGCCATAAGCGACAAGAGGGGCTTGCTCCGGTAAATAGACCTTTGTGGCACCTGCCAGGACATATTTATCCTTGGCCGGGTTGTAGTCATAAATCCCGGTAACACCCGCTTGAAGGAAACTTGGAATAATGTCGTAATAAATCCGACCGGCATACAGTCTTCCCCAGGTAATGTCATTGCAAAATCCTTCTATACCCAGAGCGCCCAGCCTGATATCCGTTTCCGCGCCAAAGACACGGTTATAGACATCCACACCGACATTAGAATACCTGCTCACCATAAAGCCGTGCCCAAGGGTCGAGTTATCAAGCACTCCAAGTTTTAAGTAGAACGGTTCGCCTTTTATTCCATAGCGGACATATTTAAACATGCTCTCCAGCGATCTTTGCAAATTTTTCCAGTCATCTTCTCTGATCCCGTCATCATTCCAGAGGAGCCTGACATCAAAGCCCACGCCGAATTTTCCGAGTGTCAACTCATAGAAAATACTCATCATGTAATAGGTGTTGCCGTCAATGGAAACCGCGCCGAAAGAACCGCCAAAATTGTCACCGGCACCGCCGGCAGAAGGGGCCTTTTTTTCTTCTTTGGCAGGTTCAACAGCAGACTCCGGAGCTTTTTTGGGTTCTTCTTTTTTACCGTTCCATTCTTCGTCCAATTTATCCTTCTCTGCTTTGTCCATTTCCTCCGGCTTGCCCTGGAAAGCGCCGGCATAAGAGGCTTTTTCACCGGCCTTAACAAATATTTCACTTTTGGTAAAGCGCGTCTATTAAAGCAACTATACCCTGGAGAACCTTTAAAAACCCGCCGTTAAGATCGGCATCAACTATAAACTCGGTGCCTTTGACGGCCGCTATGATATTTTTTGTCTGGACCTGAAAAGTGGAATCATCTTTCTGAACCGTGAACTTGGCCTTGATCTGCCCTATCCAGAGCTTGACCAGGGTATCCCCTTTCCGGTTCTTATCCTGCATTTTAAAAAGAGTGAGCGCCGTGTTTTCCTTTAGATTGAGCTTGCTGCCATCCTCGAAGGTTAACTCAACCCGGCCTTCTTTTGTTCTCAATTCATCGCCCTGGTTAAGAACCTGCCCCAAACCGGCAGGAGCCCAGTTTTGTTTTTTATTTTCATCCGGCCGGGAAACTTCAACAAGGCCTGAAAGCCCGGTTATTTTTGCCGAAGAGAGTTCCTCTCCAAAAACAGCGCTTGAACAGGCAAAGCAAAGAAGAAACGCCGTTATCATAAGCTTTTTCATAAATTCCTCCTGTTTAAAAACTTTTTTTACTCCGCTGCTTACTCATTACGCTCAAGTATATTATAGAAAAAACCCTTTGTCAAGGAAACAGCAACACACCATCTGTTTTATATCATTTTTATCCGGCCATCTCCCCATTCCACCCCATCTGATCTTATCTGTGCCATCTCCCAGCTATTCGCCCCATCTGATCTTATCTGTGCCATATCATTTTAATCTGTGTCATCAGTCCCAAAACTTGGGACTTGATACTACCGGCCGCTTAGGAATATACTTTATCTATAAGTCCTGCTCAAAGAGGTATAAATGAGGCCGGTAATATTTGCAAGCAAATGCCTGGGTTTTGAAAACTGCAGGTGGAACGGAATGATACTTCATTCTGAAATAGTGGAACTACTAAGGCCTTATGTTGATTTCATTTCGGCCTGCCCGGAAAAAGAGATAGGACTGGGGGTTCCCCGGGCCCCCGTGCGTGTTATAGAAAATAGCAAGGGTGTCTTTCTCCTCCAGCCTTCTACCGGACTGGATCTTACGGAAAAGATGGACATTTTTTCTGCCGCTATTATCAAGACCCTGAAAAAAAGAGCCGTTGATGCGTTCATTTTAAAGGAGGGTTCCCCTTCCTGCGGCTGTAAAAACGTGAAACATTACGCGAAAGCGGAACAGAAGAATACAACAACCAAAAGTTTCGGTTTATTCGGGCAAAAGATAACAGAAAACTTTCCTTTCACCGCTCTTGAAGATGAAGGCCGGCTTACGAATTTTACTATCCGTGAAGTTTTCCTGACCCGTCTTTTTACGACAGCAGCTTTCAGGGAAATAAGGACATTAGGAAAAATAAAAGACCTGGCGGCCTTCCAGGCAAAAAATAAACTTCTTTTTCTTGCGTATAATGAAACCAGCATGCGAAAGCTGGGAAAGCTCGCGGCAAACGGGGCTAAAAAACGGGCTGAGGAAACCTACAAGGCCTACGCGGAAGAACTTTGTAACGTTTTCAAAAACCCGGCAAAACCGGGCGCCGCGGTGAATGTATTACAGCATGCCTTTGGTTATTTTTCAAAAGAAATCTCAATAGAGGAAAAAGCGCATTATTTAAGACAGCTCGAGAAGTATAAAAAAGGCTCGCTTCCCTTAAGCGCCGTCACGCTCCTTACAATGGCCTATATTACCCGTTTTAAAATATCCTATCTTCTGGAACAAACTTTTTTTGCGCCTTATCCCGAGAGTCTTGTCACTATCTCTGATTCCGGCAGGGGCAGGGACTCCTACAGGTAAAAAACAGCTCTACCGGCCTTATCCGTGCTTGTTCTTTACTTCTTTCCCTTGCAGGCGGCTTTAACTGTCTTCAACTCATCTTTCAGTGCCTTAATGTCTTTGCGCAGTACTATCTTTTCCGAAATTAACTTGTACAGCTCGGGGTTCTTTGCTTTTAACTTTTCAAGCTTTGCGGCCTTTTGCTCCTTCGTTAATTTTCCTTTTTCACCCTTTTTCTTTCCTTTCTTTGTTTTTTCTCCCCGGACTGCTTTGATCTTATCTTTTAATAATTTCAGTTCTTCCTTTTTCTCCTTGATCTTGACTTTCAGGGCCTTAGCTTCCGGGCAGCCCTTGGCTTTTCCACCGCCTTCCGCGCCATACAAAGAACCGCCGGCTATAATTATCCCCAGCGCAACTACTGCTCCGATCAAAATCTTTATTTTTTTCATATTTACGGCATCCTCCTGTAATTTTAACTTACATCTCTTTGACGGGAGAACAGGCAAAAGGTTTATGCCAAAATCATAAAGAAATATTTTGGAATTTTGGCTGATAACACATATAGAAATGAGCCGGCACAGATAATAGCTTTTTAAAATATAATACGTTAACTATTTTGTTTCGAGTTTTGAATTTGAATCTTCGAATTTGATCATACTATCCCAGGTATTTACTGGAAATTGGCATTCGTCTGTCCCGGCCGAAGGCTTTGGGGGTTATCTTTACTCCGGGGGGAGACTGGCGGCGCTTGTATTCGCTCAGGTCAACAAGGCGGGCGACTTTCATGACAGTTTCCGGTTTGTAACCTTTTTCTTTTATCTGCCGGCAATCAAGATCCTCTTCAATATATAATTTTAAGATAGGATCAAGTTCAGAATACTCCGGAAGAGAATCCGAGTCCTTCTGGTTGTCCCGGAGCTCCGCCGTCGGGGCCTTAAGAAGTATGTTTTCCGGGATGACCGGTGAGAGAGAATTTCTGTACTTTGCTATTTTATATACCAGCATCTTAGGGACATCCTTGATCACCGCGAACCCTCCGGCCATATCTCCGTACAGGGTCGCGTAGCCGGTACTCATCTCTGATTTGTTCCCGGTGGTCAAAACTATCCGGTTAAATTTATTTGATAAGGCCATCATAATATTACCCCGGATCCTTGCCTGGAGATTTTCCTCGGTGGTATCAGGTTTTCTGCCTTCAAAAAATGGCGTTAAAAGTTCCAGATACTGTTGAAAAATATCTTCTATGGGAATAATTTTGAAATTAATGCCCAAATTTTTTGCCAGGCCTTCCGCGTCCTCTCTTGAGGCCTTTGAAGAGTACCTGGTCGGCATAAAAATCCCGGTGACATTTTCCCTGCCCAGAGCATCAACGGCTATGGCCGCGACTATTGCCGAGTCAATACCGCCGGAAAGGCCTATAACGACCTGTTTAAAGCCGGTCTTTAAAATATAGTCCCGCGTCCCGAGCGTAAGCGCGGTATAGACTTCCTCTGCCAGAGGAAGTATCTTTGATCTTTTTTCAGGTATCCCCGGTTTCTCTTCCTTTACACCAAAAGGAATATCAACAACCAGCAGTTCTTCCTTAAAGCCTTCCGCGTGGGTCAGGATCTTTCCGGCTCTATCCACCACCATTGAATAACCGTCAAAAACCAGTTCATCCTGGCCGCCGACCATATTCGCGTATATAATATAGACTCCGTTATCTTTCGCCTGCTTTTGAATGACTTTTTCTCTTTCTTTCACTTTGCCGGCATGGTAGGGCGACGCGTTTATTGTGATAATCACCTGCGCCCCGGAAGAAGCTTCCGCTTTTACCGGGCCTTCCTCCAGCCAGATATCCTCACATATATTGATGCCTATTTTTACGCCTTTTACTTCCGTTACAAAAGGCCTTTCTCCCTGCTTAAAATATCTTTTTTCATCAAAGACCCCGTAATTAGGCAGGTTCATCTTATGATAGATGCCTTTTACAATAGAGCCGTCATTTATCAAAGCAGCCGCATTAAAAATATCTTTTCCTGCTTTATCAACAAAACCGATAATCACAGAAATACCCTTAGCAAACGCGGTTATCTCTTTGAAAGTTTTCAGGTTATCCTCAACGAATTTTTGTTTAAGGAGGAGGTCCTCAGGCGGGTAGCCGGTTATGGCAAGCTCCGGAAAAATAGCAAGATCGGCCTTTAAGGCCTTAGCTTTTTCAATAAAATTTTTGACTTTGGCGGCGTTTCCCGCAAAATCCCCTACAGTGGTATTTATCTGACAGACAGACAGCCGCATAATAACTCCTGAGAATTGCTGATTACTGACAGCGGATAACTAATTTAGGCAGTATCCGCTCTCCGGCTATGCCGGAACAAACCATATAATTAGCAATCAGTTATCAGATATTAGTTATTGTTTATTGGTATTAATGCATCATGACGCAGGCGCCGTGGATTACTTTAATACCGTTCTTATTGCAAAACTCAACAGCTTCAGCGCTCTCCGCTCCGGGCTGCATCCACACGCGGGTAAGCCCGAGTTTCAGGCATTCCTTCACCGTTTCTCCGGTTATTTTTGGAGGAACAACTATATCCACCACGTCTACTTTTACCGGAAGCTCAGAAAGCGATCTGTAACATTTCACGCCATGCAGCTGCTCCAGCCGCGGATTAACGGGATACACGGTGTAGCCGCGGTCCAGTAGATTTTTTGTTATTGTATGACCGTATTTTTCCGGATTTGAAGACGCTCCGACAACGGCAAAGGTCTTTTGCTTCATAAATTCTTCGATAAGTTTTTCGTCCATGAATGTCCTCACAGTTCATAAGCAAAGCTTTTCTCGCCAGGAATTATATATCCTTGTCAACATTCGTTGACAAAGCGAGATAAGGTTAATAAAGTTTATAATGTTTTACACTAATGTAGTATTTAAATTGATATAACTCCTTAATCTAAAACCTTAAAAACTTTACAAACATTATGAACCTTATAAACGCTCTTTAACTATTCTATTCCGCAATATCCCTATTCCTTCTATCTCTGCTTCCATGATGTCCCCCGGGTTTACCGGCCGGATCCCGTCAGGAGTGCCGGTCGAGATAATATCCCCGGGAAAAAGTGTCAGGTATTTTGTTATATATTCAAGCATCTCCGGGATCTTGAAAATAAAAGTTCCGGTAGAATCTTTCTGCTTAACAACCCCGTTTACCCGAAGTTCAAGTTTTAAATTGTTCGCGTTCCTGACCTCATCCTTTGTAACTATCCAGGGGCCCAGCGGGCAGAAGGTGTCGATACTCTTTGACCGGAACCAGGGCTGGTTTTTTTTGAAATCCTGCGCCTGGATATTTCTCGCGGTCATGTCATTGAGAATGGTGTAGCCAAAAACATATTCCATAGCTGCCCTTGCTTTTACTTTTGACGCGGTCTTACCGATAACAATGGCAAGCTCGACTTCGTGGTCCACCCTGGCCTCTTTGCCGTATTCTTTTTTCATAAAGAAAGGATAACGGACCGGCTGGCCGGGGCCAATGACGGAAGAGTTTGCTTTTTCAAAAATTATGGGCTCGGCCGGCACCGGCGCGCCCTGCTCTTTGGCGTGTTCCGCGAAATTTCTCCCGAGGGCTATTATCTTCCCCGGTTTTATCGGAAGCAGGAATTTTAAATTGTCTTTAAGCAGATACCGGCCAAGTATTTTTTTATCCCCGGCCCATTTTACAGCTGCCGCAAGGACTTTCAGGTCAAGCAACTCCGCTCCAAGCAAAGACACCAGGTCGATTTCCCCGGGCAATATCTTTCCGCTCTGAAAATAGTAAGCCCGAAGTAATCCGGTCAGGCAGTAGTTTTTTCCCCCGGTTTGTAAACCAAGTATCGCTTTACTATTTAGTTCATAAGAGAATATTTTCATACAATTATTATATCAAAACGCGGGGAAGTGATGCAAAAAAAGTTCAAGTTCCCGGCCTTTTGGCTTTTCACTTCTGCTATTTCCCCAAAATCCTTCATCTTATCGAACGCGCTCCGGCATATATCGTTTTCCCTAACATACAAAGCCGGAGTGCGGGCTCCATGGTTTGCGCCGCCGCTTGAACCGGTACTCCTATTTGAACGAGGCAATATTCTCACCGACTGTGAACAAATGGCCGGACGCGGGGTCCATTGTCAAGCGCGCTGCGCCCAGCAAACTGGCAGGCGCAGTCGCCCCAACCGTCAACATGCCCGTTACCGGATTGCGCGTGAAGAATCCTGTCAAACCCTTAGCCGCGGTAAAAGCGCCTTTTTTACCATCCGCGCTAAAGGCAAACCAGAAGTGAGAAATTGCATACTGGCAGCCTCTTAGTCCCAGGAACTTCGGGTCGACATTACCGCCGGAGACCACCTTCAGTTTCCCATTCTCCGGATCTCGCTCAAAAATGGTTAATTTCTTGCCGAAGGCATAAACGTGACGGCCATCCGGAGTGACAGGCGCGAGATAATCATCACCTATCGCTTCCCCTGCCGGAGCAAGATATGCCAAAGCACCGGTTTTAACATCACAGGTGTAGGCATCCACTGTTTTATCTTTCAAGTTCACATGATAAAAATTGCGTCCATCGGGTGATGCGACCATCCAGCCGTAAAGCGATAGCCCGTTCGTTGCTATGCGCCCATCCTGAACTACGGCGCCTTTTTCGTCGAAATGCCACGCCGCCACCGGTCCCTTCTCTGCCCGCGTGAATGCGCCGTAGATCCGATCCACCGAGGAGACATATTGATAACTCCAAAATGTGTGTGAGGCCACAGGCGCCTGTTTGCCTTTAAAGGCCGGCTTACCTGTCTGTTTATCAAGTGTGTACCAAACCAGTTCGTGGGGGCCATGATTGCCGAATACGAAGTATAACAGCATATTGCCGTTTGCTAGTTTGCGGGTGAAGGCATTCATTATGCCGCTGGTTGGATCCGGCGTGAAGCCAAATGCTGTAGCGCCAATGTATTCCATTTTTGCCGTGTTTAGGTCGCGCTTGAACTGCAGGACGTACCCGGCCGAACTGACCGTGTACACCCACTTGTCGAAAACGCAGATCCCGGAAGACCACCCATCGCCTTTCCAGGCCGGCTTTCCGGGTTCAGGATCGGGAAAATCTTTGGCTTTAAAAATACTGGTTGGAGTCAACGTCTGGTCATCAGCGTTCAGCGCACACGCGCCCAAACCCGCCAGGCCTAGCGCAATGAACACAAGGACCAGCTGCATAATTATTTTTCTTATTCCGTACGCCGTGATCTCATGGCCCGGGGCATAGTTCTTGCGATGCATAGTTCGGGGATGATCTGATTTCATTGTAACCTCCTTACATTTTAGTGTGTATCTTAAAAATATCTCAGCAAATTCAGTAACTTATAGCGCAATCTGATTCGCTTATCATTCAGTATTAATTATCCATTGCTATATATTTTACTTCCAAACTACGCATCTCATCGAGAGCGAGCCGGCAAATATCTTTTCAACGGAAAAATAAGGCTTTTCACCTTCTGCTGCGCCGAGTGCATAAAGGAGCGGAGGATAATGTTCCGTGGTCGGATGAGCGCGGGAAAAATCCCTGTTCTTTTCAATGTTGATAAGGGCCCGGGTATCCCCGTTAACAAGGCTTTGTTTTACAAAACTGTCAAATTCCACGGCCCAGGAAAAAGGCCCGGAATCCATATCCATAAGCATCAGGTTATGAACAACATTTCCGCTCCCGATGATCAGGACGCCTTTTTTTCTTAATACTGCCAGCTCCCGTCCCAGTTCAAACTGTCTCTTCGGGCTCAGCGTGGAATCTATCGCTAACTGGACAACAGGTATATCGGCTTTTGGATACATCCTGCGCAGAACTACCCAGGTTCCATGATCAAGGCCCCGGGTATTATCCAATCCGGTCTTTACGCTCTGTAATATTTCCTTTATCTGCTTCGCCAGCTCCGGAGCTCCGGGAGCGTTATATTCAAGGATATTTAGTTCTTCAGGAAATCCATAAAAATCGTGGATCGTCCCGGGAGCTTTTATATTTGTTACGGATGTTTTCTCCGTGTACCAGTGCGCGGATACGCAAAGCACGGCCCGGGGCCGGGGGAGCTCTGACGCGATCTTTACCCAGCCCTTTTCAAATTCATTATTTTCTATGGCATTCAGGGGAGAGCCGTGCCCCAAGAAAAGCACCGGCATTTTTTGAGATAAACCACCGGAATTCTTTTGGACCATTTCCACCTCCTATATGCCGGACCCGCGGGCTATAAGCAAAAGGGGTCAAAGATATTTTTATTTATTTGATTCTAACATGTTGTCCGGAGTTAATCAAGAACAGGGCAAAGCTCCCTGTAAAAACCTGCAAAAAATATCAGGGTTCGTATGCATTTTCGGGGTTTATCCGGAGCTTAACAAATTTCATTACTTTTTAAGTAAAAAATGGTATATATATCATATGCCTATAAGTGACGTATCTTTAAGAAATCTCCTGGATACCATCGAAGACGGGGTATACTTTGTTGACACCGGCCGCGCTATTACCTATTGGAACAAAGGCGCTGAGTTGATCACCGGCTTCACCTCGGCTGAAGTAACGGGAAAACATTGTTCGGAAAATATTCTTATGCATGTTAATGATTCAGGCGAGTATCTTTGCCTGGGTAAGTGCCCTTTACAAAGATCAATTGAAAAAGACTGCACTATTACCGAGGATATTTACCTGCACCATAAAGAAGGCTACAGGGTGCCTATCAATGTAAAAACCATTCCCTTCAAGGATGCTGCGGGCAAAACTATCGGAGCGGTTGAGATCTTCAGGGAAAGAATGGCCTTCCCTGCCAGGATAGAGGAATTAAAAAGAATGGCTTATTTTGATGTCTTAACCGAGGTAGGCAACCGCAGGCACGCCGAGTACAGCCTGAATTCCAGGCTCCAGGAAAAGATCAGGTACGGCATCGGCTTTGGGCTTCTTTTTATAGACATCGATAATTTTAAAAAAGTTAACGACCTTTTTGGTCATGAAAACGGAGACCTTGTATTAAAAATGGTCGCTAAAACTATTTCAAAAAACATCAGGCCTTTCGATAACACAAGCCGCTGGGGAGGCGAAGAATTTTTGGTCCTGCTCGTAAACATAACGAATTCCGAGCTTGCGCTTATTTCAGAAAAACTCCGCATGCTGGTAAGTACTTCTATGGTACTGGTGGAGAATAAGCCCATAAACATTACAGTTTCCATAGGGGCCACCCTGGCAATAGATAAAGATACTCCAAGAACCCTAATCAACCGGGCCGACAAATTAATGTACAAAAGCAAACAAAACGGAAAGAACTGCGTGACCATTGGCTAGCGGAATTGCTGTTCCTGCCAAAGAGGGCAATTTGCCGGTACTTTACCTGTTAAGAAAAGGATAAATATTATGACAGAACGAAAGATAGCGCTCTTCCCTGAGTTTTCCAGGATCTGCTGCGACCTGTACGACGAAATAAACAAGGAACTTAAAACGGAACAACCGGAGATCTCGGAACACTCTATCGGCTTCATCTACGGCTACCGGGAATCCTTGAAACTTTCTATTTCCAGATTGAACGGTAATCTGGTCTTTAAGGGTTTTTACAACGGCCACGATCTGCTAGTTTCACCCATAGGAAAACACAAAAATGCAGAAACTTTTGCTGCATGCGCGAAATATATTAAAGATAAATTTGGCAGCGGCCGCATAGGCGCTATTCCAAAAACAACGGCCATGGAGCTTGCAGGAGCCGGTTTTAAACCTGTAGCGGACAGGGATGATTTTGATTATATTTACAGCGTGAAAGAACTGATAGAGCTGACCGGCGAAAAATTCCACGCCAAAAAGAATCTGGTAAACAATTTCGTTAAGCGCTACAATTACGAATACAGGGCCTTAGACACCCTGCTGCTCCCGGAATGCCTGGAACTGCATGAAAAATGGTGTAACTTGCGGGATTGCCGTTCAAAATTATCGGAAAATGTGGAAGACCGGATGGTCCTCGAGCTTTTAAAGAACTTTTCCCACTGGAAGCTCTTTGGCGGCGCGATCCTTATTGACGGTAAGGTGCAGGCCTTTACACTGCTGGAGGAGCTTAACCGGAATACTGCGGTAGGGCACGTAGAAAAAGCCAATACGGAATTCAAGGGAATTTACCAGGCTATCAACCAGTTCACGGCTGAAAAACTGCTTTCAAAATACGAATTTGTTAACCGCGAGCAGGATGTAGGGGAACCCGGATTGAGAAAGGCCAAACTTTCCTATAATCCCGTGAGTTTTGCCGAAAAGTACTATATAGAGATTTAACGGCTTGATTGACAAACGGGCTATCCTGTGGTAATATTATTTAATATTAATGCCAGGTAATAAGGGGCATCAGAAGTGAAAACACCTAAAACAAGGTTCTCACTTATCCGGGAAGCAGTCTGGGAACGGATATCAAAAGGAATCGGGGATAATCTTTTAGATCCCGGTTTTTTGACCAACAAAGTACTCCAGCTTGATATCCAGGACTGGGTAATAACTATTGATTCCTATACCTCCAACGGGATAGTCTACACCCGCTTTCGCGCGCCCTTCTTCAATGATGAACGGCTTTCCATAAAGATCTTCACCAAAGGTAAACAAGGCAATGAAATGAAATTTTTCGGGATGCAGGATATTATTGTAGGGTATCCCGATATAGATGAAAAATATATCATCCAGGGCAACAAAAAAGAAATTTTGCGCGGGATCTTCGGGAATGCCTCCCTCCGGGAACTGATGATGGAACAGGAGGAGCTTTTAATACAGGTAAAAGATGATGAAAGCTGGTTTAAAGAATCAATAAAAGAGCCGGTTGATGAACTTTACGTGGAAGTACCTTACCTGATCAAGGATAATGAACAGCTTGAAACGGTTTTTACCATATTTTCTGAAATACTCTCTTTCCTCTGCAATAACTCGGCTGCCTATTTCGTGAAATAACCCTCCAAAGAACAAGGGCCTTTTTAACTATTTTTTTTCCCCGGAATTTAAACCTTTGGTTTTTCAACTATTAAGAAATTCTTTAATCTCTTAAAGGACTTGGGATGCAGCAAAACTATGATCACCCCGCCAATAATATTTCCTAAAGTCACCGGAATAAGGTTATTAAACATCAAAAGAACACCTTCAAAAGAAAGGCCTTTGATCAAGAGAGCCGCCGGCAGAAAAAACATGTTGGCAACAGAGTGCTCAAACCCGCCAATGATAAAAACGGTGATAGGGAATACTATCGCAAGGATCTTGCCCTCGGTAGATACCGAAGATAAGCTGATGACTACCGCAAGGCAGACCAGGATATTACAGAGTATCCCTCTTAATAAAGCGGGCCAGAATTCCAGCGCCATTTTGGCATCCCCTACCTTTACAAGAAGCGCGCCAAGCTTTGAAAGTTCGTTTCCCGCTAAAAAATACCCTGAACCAAAAACAAGAAAAACCACAAGAAGCGAGCCGATAAAGTTACCTATCCAGACTATGGCCCAGTTACGGAGAATATGGACTGCAAAAAATTTTTTCTCAATAAGCCCGGCGGTCATCAGCATATTGCCGGTAAAAAGTTCTGCCCCGGCCAAAAGGACCAGAATAAGGCCGGTGGAAAAAACAACTCCCGCGAACATTTTTGCCACGCCGGGATCAGCGACCCCTCCGGCAAGCACAACGGAGGCTCCAACCGCGCCAAGCGCGATATAAAGCCCCGCAAGTATCGCGTACATAAAAAGCTCAAAAAGGGTCAAACCGGCTTTTTTCTTGCCTATACCAACCAGAGTATCGTTGATCTCTTTCGGGGAAAGTATAAGTGACTCCGGCATAATGTCCTCCTTAAAAAAATGATTCTTTGCTGTTTGCGAACCTTCACCTTTGTCGGGTACGAATTAAACAAAGACACTGGATCCCCGATAAAAACATTCGAGGATGACAGAATAATGGTTGTTATTCTGTCATTTTATACTTACTATTTTTACTTTAAATATAAGGTCTTTTCCCGACAGAAAGTGATTGAAATCCAGAAGGACTCCATCCGCGGTAATATCCACAATAATAGCCTGCATCTGCTGTCCGTTCTGATGCCGGAGCCCTACCTCTGCGCCTTTTTCCAGTTTATAATCCTTCGGGAAAAAATCTTTCGGGAATTTTTGTATCATTTTTTCATCCCTTTCCCCGTAAGCGTCAGCCGCTTTAATATTTATTATTTTTTCTTCGGAAAGTTTCATGCCTAAAACTCCGTTATCAAAACCTTTTATCATTTGCCCGGCCCCGACGTTAAAGGAGAGAGGCGCGCGCCCCTTGGAACTGTCAAAGATCCTGCCGTCTTTTAAGCTTCCTTCATATTCCACTTCCACGGTATCCCCCGTACTGACTACGGTCTTGGCCATCTTATTCTCCTCTCCTTTTATTTTTGCCTCCGCCGTAACAGTTTTATTTTCAAGTACAGGCGTATTGTTTTTTTCCGGGTTTGCGGTACTTTTCACTTCCGGCTTTTTTGTTGTTGGCTCCTCCGCTTGCGCGGCCGTGCAGCCATACGCAACAAGCATCAGGCCTGTCAGAAACGCTAAATATTTTAACTTCATTTTCTTCTGCTCCTCTGGAAGTAACTGCCTTGTATTAAACTTTCATCCATTTTACAGGACCGCTGTCCTTAAAAGAATTTCCACAGGAATATATTATAGACCAGACAACCGGCATATTCAACAATGAAAAACCCCGCTTCCAACAGCAAGTCAGAAGCGGGGCAGTATTCTCCTTTTACAGATTACTTTACGTACTTTTCCGGATTGGCCATAAATTTTTCAGGGCAGCCCTTGCAGCACATAAAATAGGCCTTGCCTTTATAGTCAATTACCGGCGTGGCAACTGAAACTTTAAATTTCTCGGTGGTCATTACCGGGCAGGTAACTTCTTTTCCCAGCTCTGCTTTGGTCGGCTGTCTTACAAAAAGCTTCGCGGGCGCAGGAACCTTTGTGTCTTTCTGTTTTGTGTCTTTCACCTCGCCCTGTTTCATATTTTTCATGTCCTCGTGCTTCATCCCTTTCATATCTGCTTTCATGCAGGTACAGCCTGCTTTGCCGCAGTTCTTCGGGTCTTTCGCGCAAACTTTGCAATCCTTTGAACAGGTACAGGCCATGGACATTACTTTTGAAATTGAACTTTCCCCGGCAACAGGGGCCTTTTGGCCGCAGCCGCCCAGCAGCATAAAAGCGGCAAAAAGCGGTAACACAAACAAGACTAACTTTCTCATAATTACCTCCTTAAGGTAAATTTCTATTATTCATTTTATCAGAAAAACAGGGCCTTTTATATGACAAAAATCACGAAAAAGTAACGCCTTAAATATACTCTTTTTCAATTACCTCTGCCCGCGCGCCTGTATTCTTTTTCGATCTGCAGGGCCATATTTTCAAGCTCAAATATTTCTTCCGCGAATTTTCTTCCGTTTTTTCCCATTTCCCTGGTTTTACTCTTTGAGTTAAGGATGCTTATTACCGCTTCTGAAAGTTTTTTGGGCTCCCCGTAGGAAACTATTTTTCCGTTTATCCCCTCCCGGATGATCTCCGCGGCGACACCTTGGGTGCCGATAACAGGTTTCGCCATGGCCATGGCCTGAATAAGGCTGGTTCCCGGGTCCTCAAAAAGAGAAGAAGAAACTATCAAGTCCGCGGCATCAACAACCGCTGCTATGTCATGGCGGAAACCGGTAAAAATAAATTTATTTTTCAAACCCAGCTCTTCTATTTTTGCCTGCAAGCCTGCTTTGTAAAGTTTGTCTTTTTCGTCAAGCGCGCCGCCTACGAACACGAATTTTGCCTCCGGCAGGTTTCTTAAGATATAGGGCGCGGCTTCAATAAGCGTAAGCTGCCGCTTGTTTTCATTTATCCTGGCGATCATAACAATAATATGCTCGGTATCCGGGAACCCGAAATTTCCCCGGGCTGCCTGGCGGTATTTTCCGGGGACCCACTCCGATTTAAGGTCCAGCCCGTTATAGACCGTAAGGGTGCGTTTGGAAAGTACAGGCAGTGTTTCTAAAATATTTTTTCTGAATATTTCTTTTGAGGCGATCACCTTTGCGACATTGGCAAACATCCAGGTATTCACGAGCCCCATTTCAGCTCCGGAGGTATAGGAATATTTACTCAATATTATCGGGACTCTGCCGGCAAACCGGGAAGCCAGAATAATATTGGAAAGATCAACAGTGGAATGGGAATGAATTACATGTATCCTGTGCCTTAATAGTATTTTGTAAAGCTTATAGATCTTAAAAGGGTTGGGCCTGATGCCTATATCAATATCATAGAGGACAAACCCTTCCGTTTCCGCGTGCTGGTAAATAGCGGTACCTTTTTTTGCGGCTATAATAACGGTATGCCCGTGTTTTGCAAGCTGTTTTGAAAGAGCAATAACATTAAGTTCCTTAACCTTAAAAGCGCCGGAAGAAACCACCTGTAAAACATTAAGCGGCCCCTGCCGCAGGCCGGTTGTCTTTCTCCGGATAAGTTTTCCCACGGCCCGGCGGGAAGAAGTCACGGGCAGAACCACATAATCGAAAAGCACACCCATGCCTTCGACAAAGCCGCCGGCAATATTAGCTCTTACCGAACGTATGACTTTTTCAACATGCTCTTCCTGGGGTTCTATTACTTTTTTAAGCAGCTTCATCGGGAAGGAGCGCATTAAACCCCCGAGCATAAAGATAAGCTGGAAAGCCCCAAAGGTAAAATAACCGAAATACCGGCCAAAATTAATATTCGCGGTACCTATGGAATCTATAAGCACACCGGCCAGTACAGGCCCGACAAAAGCCGTTACGCTGGGAAGCAGCATATTTACCGATAAGAAGTAGGCGCGGTCTTCTTTGGGCGCGAGCTTCAAAACAATATTAAAAGCGCCGATATTGAACCCGGACCAGGCAACTCCCGCCAGCACATAAAGCACGGGAATCACAATAAAATAGTTTGTAGGGGTGGTAATCAGCCAGAGAAAAGGCGTTATCCCTACTATGTTACCGCAGATCAACATTATTGGCTTATTACCGTACTTATCAGCCATTTTTCCCCAGAAAGGAGTGAGCGTAAGATTGGACGCTGTGCTTATCATGCCAAAAGCTGTAATTAACGTATAGCTCATTTTAAGTTCTTTCAGCATGAAGATATTCAGATAAATCCCCATAAAGGAAAGCGCGAAAGCCCAGGAAACATTAAACCAGACCAGGTTCATAAAGTTTTTCTCGGAAAAAACTTTCTGTGTTTTTCTCCAGATAAGGTCGAAGGAAAAACTATCCGTGCTGGACGAAGTATTTTTTGCGTCCGGCAGCCGGGTCAGAAGGTAATAAGATATAAATCCGGCCGCGGCTCCTATGGCAAAAATAGAGGTAAACCCGATGTTTTTATCCGGAACCTTATCCAGAAGCCTGCCCATTAATATTCCGGCGATCATAGCAATAAGCCCGGCGACTATTGACCGCCTGCCGAAATAAAAACCTCTTTCTTTTTCGGGAATAATGTCGCTCATCCAGTTGGTCCAGGCAATAGAAGCCGGTACGCTTATCACCGAAATTACGATAAAAAGAGCGACAAATAGTACTACCGGATGAGAAAGGCCGTTATAAACGATCAAAAAAGGGATCAGAACCGGGATCACCCATAATAATCTTATAGGCATAATAAGTTTTAATGTTATGTTTTTTCTGGAAACGGCTCTTTCGATAAGATTTGAGGCAAAAGGAGCGATTATACTTGCCAGCACCGGTATCGTGGAAATAAAACCGATCTGCGTGTTATTGGCTCCGAGATGCAAAAGATAACCTGTTAAAAACAAGCCGCCCTGAAAGGTTACCAGCCAAAGTATAATGCCAAAAACTATCTCCCAGAGAAAGTCATTTGAAACCTGGCGCGGTAAACCCGGTTCTTTTTTATTTTCCATGCTGCTTTTACCTTTTGTCCTCTAATTATGCGCGTACTATTATATTGCTGTTGTGTGTCTTTATCAAGGATATAAGGACAAACCCAGAAATTCCTCATCTTGGACAATTTTTGTAGTTGCCTCATTTATGAGGCCAAAATGCTTGATAAATCAAGCAACTACAGTTCTAATATCATCCGATTCTATCATCTTGAGGAATTTCCGGGACAAACCTCAAAAGCCTTTGCCGCCCTGCGCTTCCCTTAAAACAAAAGGGGACCGCTCGAAAAGCAGCTCCCCTTTTAAATTAGCTAAAATATTTCAGGATATAAAAAGGTTGGTATCCCCCAGTTCCGCCGAATTAAGATAGGTGGCCACGCCCCCTATCTCTATGCCGTCCAGCAGTTCTTCTTTTACTATACCCATCATATCCATGGACATCTGGCAGGCGATTATCCTGACACCCGCGGATCTCGCCGCGAACATCATGGCTTCAAGGGAATCTATATTTTTCTTTTTCATTATGAACCGTATAAGCTTAGGGCCGATGCCCAGCATCTGCATTTGGGAAAGTTTTAACCTGAAACTGCCCCGCGGCAGCATGAGTCCGAACATAAGATCGAAGAACCCTTTTTTTACCGGAGGCGCTTTCTTTTTTTTCAGGGCATTAAGCCCCCAGAAAGTAAAGAACATGGTTACTTTCCTGCCCATGGAAGCCGCTCCGTTGGCTATGACAAAAGAAGCCAGGACTTTATCAAGTTCCCCCGAAAAAACCACGAGGGTTTTATCATGCGGAATATCCCCGGTAAAAGCTTTGACCGCTTTTTTTCCTTTCTGTACCTTTGCGACTATTTTTTTATCCTTTTCTTCAACGGAAACAAGCAGGTTCCCGGTCGTTTCGCACCAGGAGGGAATATCATTTCTGAATCCGGCATCCGTGGCGGTCACTTCCACTACGTCCCCCTCTTCAAGTTCTGCCAGTTTTTTTGCCAGAGCCATAACAGGCCCCGGGCATTGCAGGCCGCCCGCGTCAAGCTGATAGAGACGCCCTTTTCCCGGCATCACCGTCCTCAGGTCATCCCGTTTGTCTATGTAGTGGCCCTGGAAAATACCTATATTTTGCTGGGGCGCGGTCGCGACCTTGTAAAGTTTAAAACCGCCGCTTAGATCATAAACATTTTTATAACCGCTGTTCCTCAATATGGACTGGGCAAAATACGCCGTCTTCCCCTGATTGCAGACCAGTATTGCTTTTTTATCCCCGGGTATCTCGCTCATCCTCTTTCTTATTTCTGTAAGCGGAATATTTACCGAACCGTTAATATGCCCGAGTTCAAACTCCAGCGGGCTTCTTACATCTACAAAAACAGCGTTTTCCTTCTTAAGGGCCTCAACATCTTCAAAGGAAACATAAGGATTCCTGCCTTCCAGCTGGTTAATGGCTATCATGGCTGCCAGGTTAACCGGATCTTTCGCGGAAGAAAAAGGCGGCGCGTAAGCGAGTTCCAGCTTTGCCAGTTCATATACCGTCCGGTGCAGCTGGACCATTACGGCTAGCACATCAATTCTTTTATCAACACCTTCCGGGCCGACTATCTGCGCGCCCAGTACCCTGCCATCCGCAGGACTGTACAGGAACTTCATATATAGCGGGAACGCGTCGGGATAGTAGCCGGCGTGCGAGGAGGGATTCAAATAACATTTATTATAATTTATTTTTCTTTTTTTAAGAAGTTTTTCACTGCTTCCCGTGATTGCAGCCGCCAGGTCAAAAACCTTGGCAATAGCGGTCCCCGGCGTGCCGTCATAAGCGGCTTTTTTACCCATAATATTATCCGCGGCTATCCGGCCCTGCTTGTTTGCCGCATTCGCCAGCGGGATCAGGGAAGCACAGCCGCAAACGCTGTCCCTGGTCTCAATAACATCCCCCAGGGCAAAGATCTCCGGATCGGACGTTCTAAGTTCCGGCGTAACCTTTATCCCGCCCAGCGCCCCCAGCTCCAAACCGGCTTCTTTTGCCAGCATGGTTTCCGGCTTTACTCCGATAGACAAGATAACAAAATCGGCTTCTATTTCATAGCCGTCTTTGAGCGTGAGCTTTAAGCCCCCGTCTGTTTGCTTAAATTCCGTTACTGCGTTATTTAGGACCAGCTCAATATTTTTAAGTTTCAGGTGATCGTGAATTACCGCGGCCATTTCCCCGTCCAGGACATTCAGGACCTGCTCGGCAAGTTCAACTATAGAAACCAAAAGCCCGAGGCGGTGCATGTTCTCCGCCATTTCCAGCCCGATAAAACCGGCGCCGACTATGGCCACTCTTTTCGGAGTATTTTCGTTAATAAATTTTTTAACAAGGTCCATATCGGCAAGATTTCTAATCGTAAAAATGCGGGAGTTATTGATGCCGGGAATAGCGGGACGTATGGGGACGCCCCCGGGAGAAAGCACCAGTTTATCGTAGCTTTCTTCGTAGATATTGTTATTGGAATGGTCTTTGACCTTTACTTTCTTTGCTTTGCGGTCTATTGAAATAACTTCAGAATGTATCCGGACATCAACATTGAACTGTTCATTGAAACTCTCCCTGGAAACAATGGTAAGCTGGGACCGGTCCTTGATGACATCCCCCAGATAATAGGGAATACCGCAGTTGGCATAGGATATTTCAGCCCCGCGCTCAAACATAATTATCCGGTTTTTTTCATCAAGCCGTCTTAAACGCGCAGCCGTAGAAGCTCCGCCGGCAACCCCGCCAACTATCAGTACTTTCATATAAACCCCCCTGTAAGAAATAGACTATTTAAAATGTTACAGGCGAACTTCAAAGTTCTATATGACAGGGGTCATAGAATAAGTGCGCGGTCTAAAAGTCTATAAGGTCTGTAAAGTCCATAAAGGCGGGAAGTTAATTATCGTACCTGGAGTAGTAGCAGATGCTTACCTGCTTCACTTCTTGGTTTCCGTTGGTTCAAACTTGGCGCCAAGCGAACTCAGCACCGCCGGTCCGGAGGCATCCAGCGTGCCTGTAGAAATGTTCATTTTCTTGCCTTTTTCAATTTCTCCCGAATTCAGACTGGATTGGGCGCCGCTTGCGCCCCTGTTCCGCCAATAAAGCGCGGCCTCTACAAAATATTTATATTTCCCGTCAGGGACCAGCCGGCCTTTTTCATCTTTGCAATCCCAGGTAAAAACATAAGAAGTTTCCGCTTTACCGCCCTGCACCGTGGCCCCGGTATAAGTGTCCGGAGTGTTATCGGAAATTTTCCCGCTTTTATTTTCCCAGTTAACAAGATGGGCAGGGAAGGGATTGATCTTTCCTCCGACACTTCTGTAAAGGGTCCTAATAAGTTTGCCTTTGCTATCCTCTATCCAGACCGCGGTCCGGTAGCCCAGCAAATAAGTTCCGTCCTTACTGACCCGTTTCCCGTCACTGCTTCTTTTGTAGGTTATGGTTATTATTCCCGCGGCATTCGCCCCGGTAATATCTGCATCTATCAGCTCTTCGATAAAAAGCGCTGCGTCCTTAAATGAAGATATCACCGCGGCCGAAGTCCTTGTGGCTCCGGTTACCGCGTCTACTTTTCCGTTTCTGGGATCAAATACGGTCAGTTTGAGTTCTGAGCTGCTTTTCCCTTTGCATTTAGCGGAAAAATCCGCTTTTTCAAGTTCTTTTATTTTTTCACTATTTTTTGCTTCAATTACCATATAGTCAAGGAAAAGCGCCTCCGGATCAAGAGCAATAACTAATTTTATTTCTCCTGCGTATCCTTTTACACCGGCAGGGACAAGATAGCCCTGCAGGGTACCTTCTTTATCATAGGCAGCAAGATAAGGCCTTTTCTTGAAAGCGGTTTCTTTCAGCTCCCCTTTGCCAAAGACCTTCTCCGCAAGTTTTTTTTCCGCTCCCGGTTCGGCCGCGATTAATATAGAAACGGCAAAAAATAACAATGGCATTATTTTTCTAATATTCATTAAACTGTATTTCTCCTTTCAGATTTTCGGAGAGTCCGAGCTTGATTCCGGTCTCCGTGCCGGAAACTATCACCGCGCCCGCATGTTTTATTTTTCCGCAGAGCTCCAGCCCTTTATTACAGCCGGCCACAAAAACAGCGGTTGAGAGGCCGTCAGCAAGCGTGTTGGGATATTCAAAATCAGCGGCGTTAAGCATTACCGTGGCGCTTACTGTATCACTTGCCGGAAAGGAATCAAAGGGATTAAATATATGATGATAGAGCTTGCCTTTTGCCCTGAAATACCTTTCGTAGTTCCCGGAAGTTGCGACACATTTATCGGTGGCCTCAAAAACTCCGAGCAGGCCCTCTTTCTTTTTTGGGTGTATTATTCCGATCTTCCATTTTTTTCCGCCGGGATTTTTCCCCGTAACATAAACCTGTCCCCCGGCATTTATCATGGCATTTTTTATCTTGTATTTCTTGAGTATAGGCCTGGCCCGGTCAAGAGCATACCCTTTGGCGATACCGCCAAGATCAAGGAGCATTCCTTTTTTTTGTAAAGTGAGCGTGGAATTCTTCGTGTCAAGCTTCAGCAGGTGATAGCCCACCAGCGCGTGCGCCGCTTTTATTTCTTCCGGCGAAGGGACTTTTTCCTGCCCGCCGGCAAAACCCCAGAGTTTTACCACCGGGCCGATCGTAACATCAAAACCCCCGCCGGACAGTTCAGACACATAAAGAGCTGTTTGCATTATAGTGAGAATTTCAGGGGGAACCTTGACAGGGCCTGTTCCCGCTTTAGCGTTGACCCCGTTAAGGGCGCTTTTCTGATCACGAAACGAGAGCATTTTTTCAAGGCGCCTGACTTCAGCAAAATATTCATCTATGGCCGTATTCGCCGCTTTTTCATCCCCGTGAACAATGGTAATATCCCAGATGGTTCCCATTATGCTTTCCGAACGTTTTATTGTTTTCTGCGGCATACCGCAGCCAGAAAAAAAGAGTACGGCTGAAACCATAATAGTGAAATATTTCAAAACACGCTCCCTGTAAATTACTTAAATTTCTCCGCAAATTTTGTTATTCTGTCTTCTTTGATCTTGAAAACACTTTCTTTTACTTTTGCGACTTTTTTTATGATGAACCGTTCAAGGAAATTCATTTTTGCAAAATCAAATATACCCCCGAAATAATCCTTTGCCAGTGCTTTTTCATAAAGTTCCGGGGAAAAATTATTTTTTAGCTGGTCTTCAGCCTGTTTGTCTTCTGACATACAGCAGATATAAAGCCCGAGTTTTTTCTTTAAAAGTTCCTCTTTATTTTTCTCGCAATATTTTCTAAACGCACCTTTTACTTTTCCCGCCTGTATGGAGCCGCCCAGAATGACCGTATCGTACCCGGAGAGCTGCAGGTCCAAAGCTTCTTTCAGGTCGGCCAGCTCCGAGCCGAAGAGCTTAAACTTAAGTAGTTCCGCGCACTTCTTTGTTGCGCCGTGCCGGGTGGAGTAAATTATTACTGTTGCCATAAACTGCCTCCTTTATACGGCACCCCTATTGGGCCCGTTCTTTTATCAAAACCGCCACATAAGAATAATCTTTTGTCGGGAAAACTTTCGAGATCTTCCACCCCGTTCCTATAACTATTTTTTTCAGTTCTTTCCGAGAAACGCGGATATAATCAATCCAGCCGGTCTCAAAAAGCCCGTATACGAGTTTTACCCGGAAGGAACCGGGATGGCGGTGCTTTTGCCTGTTAAAAGCCCGGTAGTTCCTGAATACCGGAGTGTTTGAATCATAACTTTCGGTTATTATTTTTGCCCCGGGCGGGGTCAGTTTATGGAATCTTCTTAATAAGCTTCTTGCTTTTTTTTCCGTGCCGAACAAACCAAAGTTGTTGCACAGCATTAACAACACATCGAATTTTCCGGTCTTTTCGCTGATTTTTTCTATACCCAGTACCTTTGCTTTCTTTAAGCCCCTTTTTTTGCAGACCTTTACGGCCAGCGGAGAATTATCTATGCCGGTAACATCTATCCCTTTATTTTGAAGATAGACCGCGTGCCGGCCCGCCCCGCAGCCGATATCCAGAACTTTGTCTGTTTTTTTAATAAGTTTTAACGCGCGTTTTTCGCGGACAGGCCATTTCTCATAAGGGTCAAAATAAACCTTTAGCCCGCCGGCATCGCTCATAAGCCCGTCGTCCCTTTTGGCTATCAGATAACCCGCGCCCTGCCTGTAAAAAGCGTAAAGCGCGGCCCCAAAAGCATCTTTCTCTTTTTTCAAAGTATCTTCTCCCAGTAGCCGACATCTATCCACTTGCCGAATTTGCGCCCCACTTTTTTGAAATGGGCCACCTTTCTAAAGCCAAGTTTCTCATGAAGCTTTACGCTTGCTTTATTTGGAAGAGCGATACCTCCTATCATTACGGCGCAATCAGCCTTTTTTAACATTGAAATTAATTTCTTATAAAGCCGGTTTCCATAGCCCCGTCCAAAATAGTCCTTGTGAAGATAGACCGTCAATTCCTTTGAATGTTTATAGGCAGCTCTCTCCTGGAACTCTGAAGCGTAAGCGTAACCGATAACAATACCGTCAACAAGCCCCACTATCCAGGGGAACTCCCGGGAACTGCCCTTCATTCTTTTCGCAATTTCCGCGGGCCTTATGGCCTTGAGCTCAAAGGTGACCGGAGTATTTTTAATATAATAATTATATATTTTTGTGATAGCGGCCGCATCTCTTTTTTCTGCTTTTCGGATAAACATTTTACGCTCCAAAATATCGGTTCCCTTCTATTTCCTTTTAATAAATTCAAAACAAAGCCCGGCAAGATACGGGCCCGCCGCCGTCATTCCCAGAATAACCCCCGCCTTCCAGGTAAGGTCAAAATTTATTATTACATGCTGTACCAGTATCCAGAAAGCCGCAACAGGGAAAAGTATAGCGGCCAGCGTATTTGAAAGGCCCAAAGGCCGCACGGGTTTTATTAAGAAAAATAAAACCAGGAATCCCGGAAATGCCGTGACAAGGAAAGAATAAGGCCTTATAAGTTCCGGTATCCAAAGCTTCTGCGTCACCGTAAAAACAGAAATTAAAATAAATACAACTGCCAGATATGCGCTGCCTTTGCCGTCTAACCTGTGAAATTTCATATTACAGGGCACTCCATTTTTGGGGTATCAAGAACCTGCTTGCTCCCCCGGGTATTTTTGTACAAAAGAAAGAAATCCTCACAAAGAGATGCAGGCCTCACAGGACAGCCGGAATAATCTTTCTCTTATAGAACATCTGTTCCACCGCCTTGAATCCCATTTACTGCCGCTGCAATCATCTCCGCCGTAAAGCATCTGCGCGAAAATTATCTTTCTATACTTTGCCACGGCAAAAAAAGCTGCAGCTTCCATTTCCACCGTAATACAACCTTCTGCTTTTCTGGCTTTTATTTTTGATAAAGTTTCACGGTAAAATCCGTCGGTTGTCCAGGTCTTTCCGACAATATACCCTATCTTATATTTTTCCAGTACCTTTATTATGGCCTTAACCCCTTTTTTACCTGCACTAACCTCCCTGCCTGGAGGAATATAATGATAGGAGGTTCCTTCATCCCTTACCGCGGAGGACGGGACAATTATCTTGCCGACGGCTATTTCTTTATTCAGCACCCCGGCTCCTCCGCAGGCTATTATCTTATTGCACCCTTTTGCAATTATTTCCTCAAGAAAACCTGCCGCCAGAGGGGCTCCAACCGCCGAATGAAAAACTACCAGCCGTTTTTTGTTTATCAACATCTCAAATATGGGCTGTTTTCCCATTTCGCTCGACAGATGTCCGATCAGCTTTCCTTCCCCCTTACGTCTAATTTTCTTTAAAACATCATCAAAAAAGCAAATAACACAATGCTCCGGCAATTCCTTTTTGTAAAACATTCCCGGAGCAACTATAACTTTCCTGGAACTGTCATATTCAAGTATCGGGTATTTTTTCAGCCTCATAGTTTTCTATTATAAGGATTAAAGCTTTATTGTTCAATAAAAAAGCCCGCATTTCTACGGGCTGGCTAAATTTTGCTTTTCCCCCCTGTACCACTCATTCTTCGGGTGCAGGGCATAAACTATTCACATTATATATGTTTCTATTTGTAAAATGGCACGCCATATACTTGAGCGGCAGCGAATAGTTTATGGCTCCGGGGCGTGGACTCGAACCACGAAGTGCGACGTCAAAGGCCGCTGTGTTACCATTACACTACCCCGGAATATTTAAAAGACAAAGTATTATAACATAATTAAAGTTTTTCTGACCAGAAAATTGGACGGTTTCAATACGCTGTCCGCATCAGCTCCGCGTATATGGCTGTCGTATTTATGATATCTCCGGTGGTGGTAAATTCATCATCAGCGTGGTAATTTTTACCCTTAACCCCAAAGGCCACTGTCGGGACTTTAAGAATTTTCAAGAAATAAGAAGAATCCACCCTGCCGCCGGTCATGAGCATTGCCGGTTCCCGGCCGTAGTGTTTCTTCAGTATGGCGCCGAGATGCCGGCAGAGCGGCGCGTCTTCCGCGATACTTGAATGCGTCATACTCTTGGATACGATCTTTACTTTAAAAGTACCGTCTTTTTTTACCGTTTTATTTATTAAAGCAAGGATCTCTTCCTTTGCTTTCTGCATGTTTTCTTCGGGAATGACCCGCCTGTCTATCGTAAAGGTAAATTTATCCGGGACCGCGTTGCTCTTGGTCCCGCCGCCCGCGACCCCGCCGAGCATCAGGGTAGCCCGGGCGCTTAGCGGTTTTGTGACACAATATTTTGACCTGCGTTTTTCTATTTTTTTCCGCAGGTACTCAAGCACCGAAACTAATTTCACGGCTTTTAGAAAGGCGTTCACGCCTTCATTATGGGCTGAAGCGTGTGCCGGCTTGCCGAATACCGTTACCTCAAAGTTAACAATACCCCGGTGCGCTACCGTAAGCTGATTACCGCCGCCCCCGTCGCCCTCTATCACGGCATCGGCCTTTGAAAGTTTTTTAGCGCAAACATATCCGGAGCCGCATTCGCCGCCTATCTCTTCATCGGGAACAAAACTGAATTCCAGGTTCCATCCCGGCTTTATGTTCAGTTTTTTAAGTACTCTTACCGCGGTTAACATCGCGACAATACTGTGCTTCATGTCCGCCGCGCCGCGCCCCATGAGCTTGTCTCCGATTACGCGAAGTTTGAAAGGATCACCGGTAAAACCGCTTGAAGCGGGGACCACATCATAATGCCCGTTAAAATGGAGCGTTTTTTTTGCCCCCGTGTCCAGGAAAGCCAGGAGAATATACCGAGGATATTTCCGGTTTTCTTCCGGCAGTTCGGCAATAAATTTCTTTTCCGTAACCTTCACGAGCTTTGTCTTAAGCCCGGCCTTTTTACACTCTTTTTCCAAAAGGTCAACGCACTTCTTATAGTTAAGCCCGGGATTGGAAATAGTGGGAATGGCTACAAGTTTCCCCAGAGTGGAAATAATGTATTTCTTCTCCTTGAGTATTTCTTTTTTGAATGTATTTAGCATGAGAACTCCCTGTCAAAACATTGACGATACAAATAAGTACGAATGACGAATTACAAATGACGATATATGGTACGATGGCAAAAAATACCGCCATCTGGTATTTAATATTAAATTGGGCGGCATTTTTTCCGCCTACATTATATTGTCCTTTATCATTCGTAATTCGTAATTTGCTTTAAGTGATTATCGTTTTTATTACATCCCGTATATACCGGGCGCCGGCAACCTCGATTTTTTCCTTTACAACAAGCCCTTTCATGTTGGATTCGGGAATGATACATCTGCCAAACCCGAGCCGGGCGGCTTCTTTAATACGTTCGATAACCTGCGAAACAGCTCTTATTTCCCCGCCCAGCCCGACTTCTCCGAAGCAAACTGTTTTCGGATCGGTCGGAATATCCCTGATGCTGGAAGCAATGGCCACGACCACGCCCAGGTCCGCCGCCGGCTCATCCACGGTAACACCTCCGGCGACATTAACAAAAATATCCTGATTGGCAAGATTAAATCCCCCGCGTTTTTCCAGCACCGCGGCAAGGAGGGTGAACCTGTTGTAATCCAGCCCGCTCGCGCGCCTCTGCGGCATGCCAAAATAAGAAGGGGAAACCAGCGCCTGTATCTCAACCAGGTACGGGCGCGTTCCTTCCATGGCGGAGATTATGACCGAGCCAGAAGAGTCAGGCGAGCGCTCCGCCAGGAATAGCGCGGAAGGGTTCTCCACTTCTTTCAGTCCCGTCTCGGACATTTCAAAGACCGCGATCTCATTGGCCGGCCCGAACCTGTTCTTATAGGAACGCAGGATCCTGAAATTATGATTTTTATCTCCTTCAAAATACAGTACCGTGTCCACAAGATGCTCCAGCACGCGGGGCCCGGCGATGGCGCCTTCCTTGGTAACATGCCCTACCAGAAAAATAGAAACGCCGCTGCCCTTACTTATATACATAAGTTTCGCGGCATTTTCTCTTACCTGGGAAACGCTTCCCGGGGCCGAAGGAATATCTTCATTGAACATGGTCTGAATGGAGTCAACGATAACAACACGCGCCTTGGTCTCATATATATGTTTTTCTATCGCTTTGATGTTGGTTTCTGATACCAAAAATATATTTTTAGAGGTTAACTTTAACCTGTCCGCCCGCATTTTTATCTGGGTGGAGGACTCTTCCCCCGATATATAAAGTACGGAGCCGTATTTTTTGCTTAACTCCTCGCACATCTGAAGCACCAGCGTGGATTTCCCGATACCCGGCTCGCCGCCTATAAGCACCAGGGAACCAACGACCAGGCCTCCGCCCAGCACCTTGTCCAGTTCTTTGATACCCGTTGAGTACCTGTCTTCTGCTTTGTTCTCAATATCGGTTATGGCCGAGACCTTGCTGGCTTTGCCCGCTTCAAAGGCATATTTCTGGCTCTTGGCGGTCACCGCTTTTTCTTCCACAAATGAATTCCAGCTGTTGCACTCCGGGCATTTGCCCAGCCATTTTGCCGACTCATAGCCGCAGTGCTGGCAAACAAACCTGCTTTTTTCTTTCATGTGTATCTATTCCTCTGTTTAGATTTAATTGAATAATTTGATTTTACTGATAAAACTAAGACGCTGGATCCTCGATAAAACCATTCGAGGATGACAAAAACGTATCACAAATATTTCGTCTGTTTTTGTCACTTTTTCCACAATAATTTCCAGGGGTTATTTTTGACATCGGTTACCAGGGCTTTCAGTTCTTCCGCCATTTTCTTGTCGTTGATCAGCAGCGCCAGCGTTCCTTCGCCTTTATCTATTTTTTTTGCGGCAGAATCAAGCGTCGTTACCGTTTCGTCGAGTTTGAGCGATACCTTACCCAGATTATCAAGGGTTTTGGGCAGATCGCTCTTGCTCACTCCTTTTACTATGGTATTAAGCTGGGCCGTTAGTTCTTTAAGGCTGGTTGTAGCAGCCGCCAGCTCCTGGGAGGTTTTCTCAAAATTCTCCACAGACCTGTTTATAGCCGGTTTATTTTTGTCCATTATATCTTTTGTTACTTTCGTAAGTTCATTAACATTTTCTACGGACCCGAGCAGCGAGCTCTGAACTCCGCCTACTATTTTGTTCAGGGCAGTCAGAACATCTTTTAATTCCGCCGACGCCTGCGACATGCTTTCAAGCGCGGCATCTATGCCTCCGGAACTTTTACCGTAGAGGACCTCTCCCGGCTGGACTAAAGCGGTTTCCTCGGAACCTCCGGAAACATTAATGAACTTTTCTCCCATGACCCCGGTGGAAGAGACCGAGATGTAGCAATCCTTGCGGAAAGTGAACCCTTCTTTAATGAACAGTTCCACATTTATTTTATTCTCTTTGGTCAGCTTGAGCCCGCTGACCCGGCCGATATCCACGCCGCCGCCGTATTTTACCTTTGAGCGGGCTTTCAGGTCGGGCGCGGAATCAAAAATAACATTAACACGGTAGCCCGGCTGAAAAACGGTAAACCCGCCGATATAAACGGTGCCGGCAAGCAGTATCGCCGCGGCCAGTGCCGTGAACATCCCTACTTTTACTTCATTGGATAAGGCCATATTTTCCTCCCGCGCAATTATCTTTCTGTTTTTTCTATCAGCAATCAGCTATTAGCTATCAGTTATCAGTAATTGGAATTTAGCCCAACACCTGTATCGGGCCTTTTGAGCTTCCATTTATAAATTGCTGTACCGTAGGATTATTTGTATTTTGAATTTCCGGGGGCGTGCCTTCTTCTATTATTCTGCCCTCGTACATCATCGCTATTTTATCGCCTATTTTATAGGCGCTTTTCATATCATGGGTGACCACCACACTGGTCATCTTAAGCTGTTTCTGCAGATTTACTATTAATTCATTGATAATATCGGACATTATCGGGTCTAAGCCCGTGGTCGGCTCGTCATAAAGCATTATTTCCGGGTCCATCGCGATCGCCCTGGCCAAACCCACCCTTTTTTTCATCCCGCCTGAAAGCTCTGATGGCTTTTTCTCTTCAACATTTTCAAGGCCCACAAGCGCGAGTTTTTCCTTTACCAGCTGTCTTATTTCTGCAGGGCTTTTTTTGGTGAATCTTGTGAGCGCGAAACCGACATTTTCCGCGACCGTAAGAGAATCAAAGAGCGCCGCGCTCTGAAAAAGCATGCCAAAATGTTTTCTTATGTCATCCAACCCGGCGGTATCCAGTTTTGCAATATCTTTGCCTTTGACAACGATACTGCCGGAATCCGGTTTCAATAAACCTATCATGTGCTTGAGCAAAACACTCTTTCCGCAGCCGCTCCTGCCGATAATAACAACGGTCTTTTTATCCGGAATCTCCAGGTTAAGGCTGTTTACGACCTGCTGGGTGCCGAAACATTTTATGACATTGTTGAGCTTTATCATCGCACGCTACCAGAGGAACGCGGTCAGGATATAATCGGTGACCAGAATGAGCATTGAAGAAATAACCACAGAGGAAGTGGTGGATTTTCCCACGCCTTCCGCTCCGCCTTCGGTTTCAAAGCCTTTATGACTGCCGATAACCGCTATAATGGCTCCGAAAAAAATAGTTTTAAACAGGCCCTTAAAAACATCGTCAAGACGCATATACATATTTAAACTTTCAAAATAGCTCCCTGTTGTGCCGTCAAAAATATTTAAACTAATGAACAACCCGCCCAGCGTCCCGAGCAGGTCCGCGTAAATAGTAAGCAAAGGGAGCATAAAGATCGCGGCGATGAACCGCGGAACCGCCAGGTATTTCACCGGATTCGTGGCCATGGTCTTTAACGCGTCCACCTGTTCGGTAACATTCATGGTCCCGATCTCTGCCGCGATTGCTGAACCTATTTTGCCGGCCATAACGAGGCCAATAAGCACCGGAGCCAGCTCGCGGGTAAGCGCCAGGGAGACGATGCCGCCGAGCATATTTGCCGCGCCGGAAATTTTTCTTTCAATGGCGGTGCCTGTCTGAAGCGCCAGGATCATGCCGGTTGACAGCGACGTAATGGTCACGACACCCAGGGATTTATTGCCGATTATTACCATCTGCTCAAAGATACTCTTTACTTCAGAGGGTTTTTTAAATGTCCAGTATATTACCTGCCCGAAGAGGGAGGTTATTTTCCCGGCTTCAAAGAAAAATACCGTGACTTTCTTCCCCGTATATTCAAAAACATTCTTTAGCAAAATATATCCTTTATCAGCTTTATCTCGCTTTTTCCTTCCGTTTTGCGTATGCCGACCGCGTCGAACCTTATTTTCTCTCTCCCCAGCTTCTTTTCCGAGGCATAACAGGCCGCGGCATTCTCGATATGTGCGGTTTTTTTCCTGTCTATGGTCTCAAAAGGCGATTCCGCGGCCGTCTTTGCTATAGTTTTAACTTCGATAAAACACCAGACATCTTTTTGCCGGGCGATAATATCTATCTCGCCGTATCTGCAGCGGTAGTTGCGCTCTATTATTTTGTAGCCGTTCTGCTTGAGGAATTTTACCGCTTCCTCTTCACCGGCCAGCCCTAAAAATTTTTTCCAAAACATTGTCTGTGTATCCTGCACCTGCCGTGTTTTCTTATGGCTTCGATGTGCTCTCTGGTCCCGTACCCCTTGTTTTTGGCGAAACCATAGACCGGAAATTCTTTATCGTATTCTTTCATTATACCATCTCTTTTCACTTTTGCAATAATGGAAGCGGCGGCAATTACGAACGATTTCGCGTCACCACCTATCAGGGCTTGTTGTTCCTGCGGGATCTTTATTTTGTAAGGCCCGTCTATAAGAACTATATCGGGAGTAACGGCAAGGGAGTTAACGGCGGTTTCCATGGCCCTGTGGGAGGCCTGAAAAATATTTATTTCATCTATAGTTTTTTCATCTATACTGCCAAAGGCGAAAGCAAGGGCTTGTTCCATGATGATAGCAGAGAGTTTTTCCCTGTTTTTTTCGGAGACTTTTTTTGAGTCGTTCAGGCCGGTGTATCTGGAAAGATCTTTGAGTTTTTCCTGCTCGAAAACCACTGCCGCGGCAATAACGGGGCCGGCCAGCGGCCCCCTGCCTACTTCATCAACTCCCGCCAGGACCCTTTTTCCGGATGCAAAAAGGGAGTTTTCTATCTCAAGTAATAGTTTTAGGCGCTCTTCTTCACTTTGGCGCATCTGCGGGAACAGCCGTTGAAGGCGTAACAGCAGGAGCGGCAGCAGGAGCAGCGGCTTTAGGTTCTTCCGCCGGCAGCGCAATGACCGTAAGATCTTCTTTGAGTTTGGAGCCTTTGCCCACTTTGTCGCGCAGATAAAAGAGCTTCGCCCTGCGTGTTTTACCGCTCTTTAAAACTTTGACGGTAGCAACAGCATGCGAGTGAAAAAGAAAGGTCCTTTCAACGCCGATACCCGCGGCTGTTTTTCTGACCTTAAATGTTTTATCCAGCCCGGAACCGCGGATACTTAAGACCAGCCCTTCAAAGGACTGGATCCTTTCTTTATCGCCTTCTTTTACCCTGACGCCTATCTTTATTTCATCGCCGACCCGGAATTCCAGGTGGTCTTTTCTTTTATATTTTTCTTCCCAGTTCATATTAAACTCCCTCCGATTTTTTAACTTTCAAGTTTTCAACTTCCCGTCCGCCGGACAGCGGTACGGGTTTTTTTCTCCGTTCTAACAAGCAGATCCGGCCTGTTTTTCTTTGTAAGTTTCAGCGCTTCTTCTTTCCGCCAGGCGGCTATGGCCGCGTGATTTCCGGAAAGCAGTACCGCCGGAACTTTTTTCCCTTTAAAATCAGCGGGCCTTGTGTAGTGCGGGTAGTCCAGCAGCTCTTCCATGAACGACTCGTACTTTATGGATTCCGCGTTACCCAGCACCCCGGGGAGCAGCCTCGAAACAGCGTCTATAATGAGCATCGCCGGTATTTCCCCGCCGGTCAGGACATAATCTCCGATGGAAATTTCCTCGTCAATATAATCCTCAACCCTTCTGTCAAAACCTTCGTAGTGCCCGCAAACCAGGATGATATTTTTCTTTCCGGACAGCTTTTTTGCCGTCTTCTGGTCGAACGTCTTACCTGCCGGCGTCAGCAGGATCTTGTAACCTTTTTTCTTTTTTTCCACCGCTTTCAGGCATTTTACTACCGGCTCGACTTTCATTACCATACCCGCCCCGCCGCCATACGGGGTATCATCGGTATTCTGGTGCCGGCCTTCCGCGTAATCCCGCAAATTGTGGACCTTTACTGAAAGCTTGCCCTTTTCAACAGCCCTTTTTAAAATACTGGAACCGAGGACAGAGTCGAACATGCGGGGAAAAATGGTGATTACATCGACATGCATTAAGCTGGTTTAATATTTTTCAGAAGCTTTAACACAGTGTTAGACGGTTTTGCGCCCTTCTTTACCCATTCAGCAACTTTTCCTCTGTCAATTACGAAACCTTTTACTTTATCAAAAGGGTTATAGTGCCCGAGGATCTCAATATTTCTGCCGTCCCTGGGAAAACTGTGATCCGCGACAACTATTCTATACCTGGGCTTTTTGGTCGTCCCGGTTCTTACCATTCTTATTACTGTTGGCATTAAAAGATCCTCCTGACTAGTATTACTTTTCTGCTTTAACAGGCCCGTCCTTAGGTGACGTCCCGTATTTATTGAAGAATTCTTCCTTTGCTTCGAGGAACCTGTCTTCTTTTATAGCAGTTTTAATAGTAGCTAGTAATTTTATCATAAACGACAGGTTATGTAAAGTGTTGAGTTGCATTGCCGTGATCTCTCCGGAACTTATAAGGTGCCGCAGGTAAGCTTTTGAAAAGGTTTTACAGACATAACAATCACATTCAGGGTCCAGCGGTCCAAAGTCACTACTATAGGTAGAGTTGCGGATAATTATTCTACCACCGCTTGTGTATATGCCGCCATTCCGGGCAATTCGGGTGGGCATGACGCAATCAAACATATCCACGCCTCTCTCAACCGCCGCCCAGATATCTTCCGGGGTTCCAACCCCCATAAGGTAACGGGGCTTGTTTTCCGGCATAAAGGGCTCTACTACATCTATCATCCCGTACATCTGGTCCTTATTTTCCCCGACGGATAATCCGCCGATAGCGTAACCTTCAAAATCTAGCGCCGTAATTTCTTTTGCACTTCTTGCGCGCAGGTCAGGAAACACGCTCCCCTGGATAATTCCAAAAAGCGCCCGGTCTTTACTGTTATGCGTCTTCCTGCATCTTTTTGCCCATTCAGTCGTCCGCTCAAGCGCTTTTACCGCGTATTCTTTCTCGCAGGGATTCGGCACGCACTCATCAAAGGTCATAATAATATCCGCGCCTAAAATATTTTCTATCTCCATTACTTTTTCCGGGGTAAAATTGTGCTCCGACCCGTCCAGGAAGGACTGAAAGACAACTCCTTCATCGGTAACTTTGCGCAGGCCCTTGAGTGAAAATACCTGGAACCCGCCGGAGTCGGTAAGCATGGGCCTGTCCCAGCTGATGAACTTATGCAGCCCGCCTGCTTTTTTTATGACCTCCAGCCCCGGCCGGAGATAAAGATGATAAGTATTCCCGAGAATTATCGGCGCGCCTATCTCTTTAAGGTCCCGCATAGTCATGGCCTTTACGGTCCCCGTCGTCCCTACCGGCATAAAAACCGGCGTCTCAATATCCCCGTGCGCTGTGCTGATGATCCCCAGCCGCGCCTTCGTTTCCTTTGATTTCTTTAACAGTTTAAAATTCATAATGTCCTTTTTAGAGCTATTTGTGTATTATCCTCTGCCTGAACCAGAATATTCTTTCTTTTCAGCATCCATTTTATTGGCACTCTTCATTTAATGCAATCTTCTGCTTAATTTAGGCCGTTCCGGCAGAAAGCTGGCGCCTGATGAATCAGGCAACTACAAATACTATTATAGCTTTATCATATATATTTTTAAAAACTTTTCAACTGCTTTGATCGTTTCAGTCTTTAACTTGGCGTTACTTTCGGCTATCCACATGGTAAAGTTATATAGTTCTTTAGTGTCGACTTTCAGCCATTTTTTATTCATATGCAGGAAAACAAAAAGCGTGGTCATCGCTATGCGTTTGTTCCCGTTCTGGAATGGGTGGTTCTTTATCATCAGGTAGAATAAAACCGCGGCTTTCGCGGTAAGATCCGGGTAGAGCGATTTCCGCCCAAAGGTCAAAAAAGGCGCGGAAATACAGCTTTCCAGGGTATTCGGAAACCTGGAAGAAAATTCCGGTATGGGTTCTTTAAAACTCATGAAATCCTGAGCTAATTTAAAAGACAGGTATTCAATATCTTTTATCGTCAGGGTTTTCATTATTCTTTACCCAGAAGCTTGAGGACTTCACCGTAATCTTTCACTGTTTTATTAACGGCAGAGTCTATTTCTTTTTTATCCAAAGCCGAAAGTTCTTTCCCTAAAAAGTATTCAGCTTGCTGTATAGGAATAACATAGGTTCCCCCTGCCAGCTCAGCTTTTATCTCCCCTTTTTTTACCTTTTTAAAGATTGCTATCCGGGAAACACCCTGCATTTTTGCAAGCTCTGCTATGGTAATATACTTTTTATTCATATTTTTCCTGCCTTTCACATGTTAACATACACCATCATGGTTAACATATGTTAACCAGCTATATATAGGTTAACATATAGCCGCGTAATTGTCAATATACAATAACTTTAAACTCAATTATCGTGACAGTGTCACGACAATCTCTCCGCTTAAAATGCATTCGGCAAACGCAGGAAATATATAAGCTATTCCAATACAATAGTTGCGACACCGGCGCAATAATTCGCCCTTCCGGAAAGGATTTCAAAAACTTCACCATTTTAGCAAGACTACGGTCACTAAAACCATAGCCATATAAAGCGTCAATTCTTTCGACAGTGTCGAAAAAATCTCAATCCCGTACTCTATTTCTTTATCCGGAGTTTAATGTCACAAATTGCGACCTAAAAGATTCGCTCTATTTTATCGAGATTATACAAAAAAGCGCCTGGCACGTCTCGTTGTTTTTTAAACAAGTTTTATCGTGATGATATCGAACGGACGAAGTATCAGTTTTATAGTGCCGTTTTCTACTTTGAGTTCCTTTTCCTTTTCTTCCATCAGGTTCACAAGAAGGGCTTTTTTAAAGTTTATTTCTTTCGCGATGGAAAGTGAAACCTCTCCGCCCATACCGAGAGCTTCGTACAACCGAAGAATAATATCCTTGCCGTCTTCGCTCTTTTTTACCGTGTCGAGTATGGCAAAATCTTTATCGAGCGAAAAGAATGAATGCTCTTTCGGGAGCGTGCCTTTTTTCCCTGACGCGGGAACGAAAACCCTTACCGGGGAATTAAGCTCGTAACCTGCCTGCACCGTCCTTGCTTCGATGAAGCCGCCGGCGTGAGGATAGATAACGTAAGTAAATTCGTGGGAGCCCTGGTCGGTCACCGGATAAGGTGAAGCATTAGGCATGGCATTTACCGTCTGCATCGGGTCCGGATGCAGAGGGGAACGAAGGAGTGTTAAACTCATAACTCCGTCCTTGACTCCGTGGCCGTATTTGCAGTCATTAAGGAGCGAAATACCGTAACTTGCCTCGGAATAATCAGCCCATTTTTGGGCGCAAACCTCGAACTTGGCCATATCCCAGGAGGTGTTCCTCATCGCCGGACGTTCGACATAGCCGAACTGGATATCATAGTTTGCTTTGGAAGAATTCACTGAGGTTTCAAAGAATACTTTAAGCAGGCGCTCCTCTTCATGCCATTCCAGTTTTGTCACAAATTCCAGTTTTCTCCCGCCTTCGGCCAGGCGGATCTCCTGGATAATGCTTGACGTTTTCGAAACCTGCCAGGTCTGCCTTATGGAAGCGCGAAGCGGCCCGGCTTCAGTTATTTCGGTCTTTTTAAGTTCGGGCGCTGTGTACTGCTGTTCTTCGTGATAGATATGCGTATCCCAGGCATCCTCGCCTTTTTCATCATAGACTTTGAACAGGTTAAAAAACCCGCCGTCTTTCACTGCCTCCCGCCCCTTCTCCTTGTCGTATATAGAAGAGATCTGCCCCCCTTTGCCAAATTCCACTCTGAGCAGTGAATTCTCAAGCAGATTGTTTTTAACTTTCAAAGTTGTTTCCGCTTTTTCCATTTTGCCGGAGATATGGCAGACAGTATAGCCCAGCGGGGGAATACTTACTTTTGCCAGCAGCCCGTCTTTTGTTTCCTGACAGGGAAGGGTGTTCCCTGAATTGTCCGAAAGCTGTCCTTTGACCCCGTGAAGCCGTACCATTTCTTCTCTTGCCCAGGAAAGGGAATTGAAAAGCACAACCGGTTTTCCTTCCCCGGTTGTATCTATTTTTTTGGCAAGGGAACTTAACCCGCCGGCCGCGAGACTTGCCCCGCTCTTCATGATGTCAGAGTACTGCTTGAGAGAATCTTCGTAAACCAGGGGAATCGAAGAACCCGGAATAATATCATGGAACTGGTTAAGGAGCACCAGCTTCCAAAGGCGATCAAGTTCCGCGGCCGGGTAGTTCTTGATCTCCAGCGCGCGCAGAAGTTCCGCATCTCTTAAAAGAAGCTCCGCCTTCCGGTTGCCTTTTTTGTTTCTGGCATGGGTCGTATAGGTGCCGCGATGGAATTCCAGATAAAGTTCACCCTTCCACTTAAGCGCTCCTTTTATATCCTTCTCGCATTTCGGGAAGAAGTCCTTCGCAAACTCCTGTTCTACCCTCGGAAGTTCCTCGCAATTCTTTGCTCTCTTTGCAAATTCCAGCATATGCCTGGACGGCCCGCCGCCGCCGTCCCCGAAACCAAAGAG